>JAEEGJ010001960.1_pt1 | contig 213089 bp, 173 predicted proteins | sample 8958761 | NCBI WGS metagenome assembly JAEEGJ01 (sample SAMN16246546, study PRJNA631951) | gut metagenome | biome: gut microbiome; feature: rumen; material: RS-attached | host: Bos | place: Iran: Karaj | collected 2018-10 | reverse complement strand
TTGACGACGACAACATTGTCGCTCCCGACATGCTCGAGAAACTGCAGAGAAAACTTTTTTCCGATCCGAAACTCGGCATCGTTCTTCCGCTCTTCATGAACGGCTACGATGATCCCAAGACCGTCTGTTTCTGCGGGGGAGAGACCTCGCTTTGGAGCGGCAGGAATCTTCTAAACGACAAAAATTTCTCCAAAGAGCGGGAAACTTATCCGACCTTCCGCGTGCCGAACGCCACGCTCATAAAAAAAGAAGCCGCCCAAGCGACAGGGCTAATGGACGACAGGCTTTTCTCCACCATGGCCGACGAGGACTACTGCCGCCGCATGGAAAAGCAGGGCTACAAGGCGCTCTTTCTTTTGGACGCCGTGACCGACCACATGCAGGAAGTGAAAAGATCCGACGCCAGAAGGCTCGGCCTCACGAATCCTCTGCAGACATACATCTTCGCCAGGAACAGAGCGGTTTTGATCAAGCGCTACGGATCAGCGCTTCAGTTCCTGGTTTTCTTCATTTTCTGGCAGCCGCTGTACCATCTTTATTATCTTTTCAACATGGCAAGGTACAAGGCTCCAGCCTCCTTTTTCAAAGCCTATTTGAAAGGAGTCTGGGCCAGCCTTATTTTCGTTTTCACAGGCAGCCTTCCGCCTTTGGCTGAGATCCTAAAGGCGTTTTCTCAGCCCGAAAACAATTAGGCCGCAAAGCGCGAAAAGCAAGTTCGGCTCCGGAATGAGCGTTATCGAGGCGCTTTTCGTGTAGGAGGGGACGAAGCTTTTGGAAAGGACTTGGGCGAAGACTTCGTAGCTGCCCTCTTCCTCGGGAAGGGTGATGACTTTCTCTGTGTAGCTTTCCTCCCAGGGCGTCTTCTCCAGCTCTTCCTCGCTGAAAGCCCATCTTGTTCTTCTGGTGCCGTTGTCGGTCGTTAGGGTAAGCGTGACGTTCCTGTCCGTGGTCTCCGCCGCTCCGTCGTTCAGTTTAAGGCTCGTGATCTCCGCGGTGGTGAATTTGTTGGTGTAGGCGTAGACGATCACGTTGGTGCTTCCTTGCATCATGCAGAGGTAATTGAGGCGCAGAACGTCCAGGATGGTCCAGGGCAGGCCGGAGCAGCGCATGGTAAGCATGAAGCAGTTTTCGAAGATCTTGGAGTTGTCGTAGCGGCAGTTGGTCTCGAACTGCAATCCGCCCTTGTTGTAGGTCCGCCACCATTCGTATTTGTTGTTGGGGAAGGACATGTAGTAGCCAGAACCGCCGCCTCTGTGCATGGTGACGGGGATCTGGTCCAGCTCGCGTCCGTCCTCGTGGTAGACTCTCAGAACGATGCTGGTCGGGAGATATTCGAACATCCAGCCAGTGGAGTTGCAGTAAGCGTTGGAGTACATCTCCGGGGGAGCCTTGCGGTAGACGCCGGCCTGGAGGTTGGCGGCCGCCGGGCCCACGCCGCAGAAGCAGTCGCCCCAGCCGTCGTAGCAGTAGCGCATGATGTCCTGCATTCCGGGAGGATCCATCCAGTTGCAGTGGTACCTTTCGCCGTTCACGGCGTTGTTCTCGGGATCCATGTCGAAGCGGTAGGTGTCGGGCAGCTGCATGGAGTGGCCGGTCTCGTGGCAGAGGGCGCCGTGTCCCGCCATGTCGAAGATGCCGGAGGCGAAGGTCTGGCCGATCCAGTAGTAAGGCGCGTTGTAGAAGGCGCCCATGGAGCCGCCCTCGTTGAAGAAGAGCTGCGTCGTACAGTTGGTGCTGTCGGGGGCGTTGATGTTGGTGTACTGGCTGGCCTGTCTTTTGAGATAGTCGACTCTGTAACGATCTATGATGCCGTAGGGCGCCAGGACGGTCTTGGCTCTGGCGTACTGGGCGTTCATGTAGTTGATGGTGTCGTTCATGTGATCGTAGAAGGACTTCTTGGACGACTGGGTGTATTTGTCGAAGGTGGAGTCGACCACAATGACGCCGAAGGTCAGGGCGTCCATGTAGACGTCAAGGACGTTGTTGCTAACGTTGCAGTCGGAGTAGCCATCGGGATAGCTTATGACGGCCCTTATTATGTTGGTCAAGGGCTTGGTGAAATCATAGACGTAGGAGTCGGGCATGGTCCACTGGAAGTCGTCCTGATAGAGCTCTCTTATGATCTTGAAAGAGTTGGTGTGCGAGGCTTCCTTCTTCGTGTTGACGTACCAGTCTACGACCACGTCGATGGGATCGTTGGTGATGGAGGTGTTGCAGTAGATATTGGCGGTCCAGGTCAGCCTGTCGCCGGGCTCGGGACGGTAGGTGCTGCCGATGTCGTATTTGCCGATGCCGTATTTGGGCGTGCGTTCCAGCCAGGCCAGACCCATGTCCCATTCCGTCGTGACGATGATCTCCCTCACGTAGACGTCGGAGAGCACATAGTCTGAGGAGAGGACCTGGAAATACAGATTCTGCTTTCCGGCTCTGGCGAGGATTATCTCAAGGTCTTCCGCGATGTCGAGCCACTCGGCGTTCTGGAGTCCGGCTTCGCTGTAGGCCCAGCGGATCTTAGTGGCGTTCGCGGGATAGGCGAGATGCAGCTCGTTTTCGTAAGTGTAGGTCGTGCCGGAACCGTCGTTGATCACGATGGAAGTCGGTTCGGCGACCTTGTAGGCCGTGTTGGTGAAATAGAAGTAAGCCGTGTCGGTCTGGCCTTTCAGGAACTCGTAGTTGAGCCTGAGGGAGTCGATGATCTTGTAGTTGGACTTGTCGTCGCCGGGCAGCTTGAAGATGAAGCTGTTGGCGTAAAGATTGTTGTTGTCGTAGCTGTAGGAGGGCTTGAATTTTGCGCCATTCTTGTAGGCGATGCTCCAGGAAGGCGTGGTGTTGCCGAAGGCCAGCTCGTAGCTGCTGCCGGTGCCGCGGTAGATATCGATCGTCGCGCCGGAGATCTCGCGCCCGCCTTCGCCGAAAACTTTCACGCAGATGTTGGTCGGAAGAAGCGAGAACATCCAGCCTTTCTTGCCGTTGTGCATTTCCGGGGGATAGCGGCGCTGCTCGCCGGCGTGCAAGTTGATGGTGGCGCATTCCAACTCAGTGAAGACGTCCTTGGTGCCGTTGTAGCAGTAGCGCATGATGTCTTCCTTGCCTTTGGGATCGGCCCAGTTGCAAGTGTAGGCTTCTCCGAAGACTTTGTTGTTGGCGGCCGGCATGTTGAAGCGGTAGGTGTCGGGGAAGCCGAAGGAGTGGCCGGTCTCGTGGCAAACTGCGCCGTGCCCCATGGTCGAAAAGACGCCGTTCCCGTTCCAAAGGAAGGTCTGCCCGATCCAGTCGTAGGGGTTGCCAAGGTATCCGCCGTAGTCGTCGCCTTCGCTGTAGCTGACCGTAGTGTAGTAATCCTCACAGCCCTCGAAGCGGGTGGGATCCTTGGCCACGTTCATCATTTCAACATGGTCGACTCTGTAGCGGTCGATGATGCCGTAGGGAGCCAGGGGGTAACTCATGGCGGCGTAGCGGCCGTTCATGAACAGGATGGTGTCCTCAAGGTTGTCGTAGAAAGATTTCGGGGAGCGTCCCTTGACTGTGTATTTCCAGAAAGTATTGGTATAGACCTTGACCCTGAAGGTCATGGCGTCAAGAAAGATCTCTTTGGAATCGTTGGACCTGTTATTGTCCCTCGCGGAACCGGAATAGCTCATGGTAACGGAGAGCATGTTGGTCAAGGGCCTTGTGAAGTCGTAAGTATAGTTTTCCGGAACGGTCCAGGTAAATGTGTCCTGGTAGATACCCACGGCTTTGGCGAAAGTCTGGGTGTGCACGGCCTCCAGCTTCGTGTTGACGATCCATTTGAGATAGGCGGTCACATCGCCCTCTTCGTCCTCGCTGTTGGAATAGATATTGGCGGTCCAGTGAAGCGTGTCTCCCGGGGCGGGGCGGTTCCAGGAGCCGTCCGCGTCCTTGGGGTTGGGATATTTCTCAGTCCGCTCGATCCAGGCGATCCCCAGATCCCAGGCAGCTATAGCCTGAAAACAAGCTGCAAGCGCAAAAATAGTGAAAAGCAGGCGTTTTTTCATCATTCTATTTCCTCAAAAGTTGCTTTCGTGATCCCGTTCGCGGGGCAATTGAATCTGTAGATCGGCGTGGGGACGCAGTCCTTGGAGCGCGCCTGGAAGTAGAAGCTGAGCTCTTTTTCGTCCGACCTAATGTTGTGCAGGAAGTAAGGGCAGAAGGGGCTGAAACCTTTTTTCTTCAAGCCGGAAACGGTGGGGGAGATCCTCATGGAGGCGCCCTCGCTGTCGCTAAGACCTATTTTCCAGACCGCCGTGTCGCCGCTTATGCGGCAGGCGAGATTGGTGAGCTCCGTTTCGCGGTAATCGTTGGTGAAAGAGAAAGACTGAAGATACGTTTCGCCCTTGGCGTAACGGTAGTTGAAGCGCAGCTGATCCAGGACCAGCGACTTTCTTCCTTCGCCTTCGCCAACCGTTATGAAAAAGGTGTTGACGCCGTGCTTGCCCTTTTCGGCCTGGAACTTGGGATCGAAGCAGACGCCTCCTTCGGGATAGGCGAGTTCTTTCATCACTATGTTGGTAACGCCTATGAAGTATCCCCGGTCGGCGCAGCGGTAGATCCTGACTTTCGATCCTATGAGTTCCCGCCCGTTTTTGGAGTAGAGCCTGAAGCGCAGCTTTTTCGGCAGGTCGCTGATGAACCAGCCCTTGTATTCGCGGCCGTAAGCGTAAGCTTCCTCGGAAGGCTGCTTCCTTATGACGCCGGCCTGGCGGTTGGCCTCGTAAGCGGTAAGTTCGGAGAAGTGGGAATAGGGCGTGTAACTGTCCCGCATCATGCAGCGCTTGCCAGGTGTGTCCATCCAGGCGCAGGGGATCTCTTCGCCGGTCACGTCGTTCAATTCCGGGCGGATGTTGAAAATGTAGGTGTCAGGGATCTGGAGCGAATGGCCGAACTCGTGGCAGAGCGCACCGTAGCCCATGGCGGAGAAGATCCCGTGCCCGTTCCACCAGAAGTTCATGCCGATCCAGTACCAGTCGAAGCCCCTGTAATTGCCAAGCGGCCCCTGATCGTTGTAGATGACCGTCGTGGCAACGTCGGGGTCTCCGGTGTAGCGCTTTTCTAAGAAATCCTCGTCCACGAAATAAAGCTTCTCAATTCTGATCCTGTCGATGATGCCGTAGGGCGACATGGGATAGACCGCCGCGGCGAAGCGCTTGTTGATCCACTCGAAGCAGTCGTTCATGCGGTCAAAGAAAGAGAGCTTATCAGGTTCGGTGTAGCGCCGGAAGGTGTCGCGGAGAATGGGCACGCTGATTGGCAGCGCGTCCATGTAAACGCGAAGGCAATCGTTGGAGGGATTGCGGTCGACCAAGCCTTTCGGAGGGACGATCACCGCGACGAGAGTGTTGGTCAAGGGTTTGGTGAAATCGTAACGGTAATCGCAGGGAACGTTCCAGCTGAAGCGGGATTCGTAAAAATCCTTTTCCTGGCCTTTTTCGATTTTCGTCTCGGCGCAAGTTTTTGTGTTCACGATCCACCGGACGGAAAAATCCTTAAGGTCGGGAAGCGTTCCGCCGTTCTGGTAGATGTGCGCGGTCCAGGTCAAGGAGTCTCCCGGCTTGGGACGGTTCGAGCTGCCTATGCTGCGCATTTGATTGGGATATCTGGGGCTTCTTTCCAGATACACTACGCCGAGGTCCCAGGCCTCATGTCCTTCCTCGATCCCGTATCCCCAGCCGATGTCCTTGGCGTTGCCAAAATTCGTTGTGCCGTCCTCAGAGAAGGCGGAGAAGGTCAAGAGCAGAAAGGTGGAGAGAAGCAAGATCCTTAGCATATGAGAAGTCCCGATGTTAAATTTCTATTATCATTTTATCTAAATACAGGCATTAACTCCATGCGAAATGGAAGCCATCAAAAAATGCGCCGGCTTTTTGGTAAAATTTAGGTATGAAGATGAAAAAGTATTTTGTTCTCGCGGCCCTGCTGCTCTTTGGCCCTCTGGAAGCCTGTGCTCTCTGGGGGCTCGATTCCGTACAGAGCGCGGCCGGCGAGAAGGTCATAAGCGCCCTGACGATAGACCTGTCCGGCCTGAAATATTATCCCGCGCCCAAGGAGGCTCTGGCACCCCTCGACACGCTGGCCAAGGAAGCGACCAACCTTGACAAGAATATCTCCTGCTCGGAACTCGAGCCTTTCGTCGATTTTGTCGTGAGCAACGCTTACACCGGCCTGGCCTGGGAGCTGCCATGCTCGAACGGCGTCTTCGGCGCCATGGCGATCGGCGTCCTGACGAATTCCTTCGAGGAGAGAAAGGTCTTCTGTTCGCCCGCGCTTCCCGATCACGCCGTCTATTCGACGCTGCGCTACAGCAAGGAGCTTTCCGATAAAGGAAAAGCGATAGAACAAAAGATGTTCTCCGCGCCGGAAGGCGTTTTGACAAGGGACTATTCCGAAAACTACGACATCATCGCGCCGAACGAAACGTCGGGAGCCTACTATTGCTACACCAACACGAGGCTCTACGTCCAGGGAAACGTCAAGGGACATCGCGTCATGCTGACCGGGACCTTGATGGAAACGCCTTCCAGCATCAGCCAGAAGGGAGCCTTGATCGACGCCCAGTATCCCGGGCTGTATTTCTATTCCAGCGAAAAAGGCCTGACATTACCCGGCGCCGGCTGGATGGAGACGACCATGGACTACTACCGTTCCTTCACGGTAAGCGTAGAGCTCGACAAGGACCGCTACGCTTTCGCGACCATGTCCTGGCTCTCGGCCGGCTGGAAAGGGATAAACGTTTTGAGAACGCATCACATTTACGAAGTGCTGCGGGAGATCATAAAAGAGCTCCAGACTTACGGCGGTTCGGGACTGAACATTGGCGAACTGCAGAAGTGCGTTTCGGTGTGCGAAAGCTTGAGCGACGAGGAGATCGAATCCGAGTATAAGAAATACTGCGCGTTCTGCGAAAAGAAGGCGGGAAAATCTTTCGTGAGCGTCAATGTGGACGCTTACAAAAGGATCTTCAACAAAAAGGATCTTGAGGATCTGCCGAAGGAACTGCGCCGCGCCCTGGTCGTCCAGGAGAAAGTCAGGATCCTGAAGAACCATCCCACCTGGTCTAAGGCTGAATAATATGTTTGTCGATAAAGCGAAGATCCAAGTGACGGCCGGCGACGGCGGAAGAGGCTGCTGCAGCTTCTTCAGGGCCAAGCACAATCCCAAAGGCGGACCCGACGGAGGCGACGGCGGAGACGGCGGCAACGTCATCATGAGGGCCGACAGGAACCTGGCGACTCTCTGCGACTACATCTACCAGCCGCAGTACAAGGCAGGCAGGGGAGAGCACGGAAGCAGCAATCAGAAGCACGGCAGGAACGGCGAAGACGTGATCCTGAGAGTGCCTCTTGGCACCATGGTCTTCGACGACGAGAGCGAAGTGCTCTTGGCCGACCTTACGGAGGAAGGCCAGGAGATCGTGGTCGCCAAAGGCGGAGTGGGAGGTTTGGGCAACTCGCGTTTCAAGAGCAGCACGAACCAGGCGCCCCGCCGCGTGACTCCCGGGACAGTTGGGGAGAGCCGCACGCTTCTTCTGGAACTGAAAGTGATGGCCGACATCGCTCTGGTGGGATATCCCAACGCCGGCAAATCGACCTTCATTTCCGCCGCCACGAAAGTGCATTCCAGGATCGCCAGCTATCCTTTCACAACGCTGGCGCCCGTACTCGGCATACTTGATTTCAAGGATTACAGCAAGGCCGTCATCGCGGACATCCCGGGGCTAATAGAAGGCGCGCATAGAAACGTCGGTTTGGGCCACGCTTTCTTAAAGCACGTCGAGAGATGCCGCGCGCTTTTGATAATCATCGACATGGGCGCCATGGACCAGCGCGATCCGAGGAACGACTACGCCGTGCTTTTGAACGAGCTGGCTAGCTACGACGAAGAGCTGGCGGCCCGCGAAAAGATCGTGGTCGCGAACAAAATGGATCTGCCCGACGCCAAGGCCAACCTCGCGAAATTCAAGCGCAAATACAAAGGTTTGGAAGTCATTCCCATCTCAGCCAAAGACGGCATCGGCATCGAGGACGTCGTCGACAAGATCCACGACGTTATTTTCAAAGACCAGAAATGATGAAGGGAACTAAGCACAAGTTCACCTACGACGGCGAAAAGGGAAGCGTCAGAGTCGACGTTTTTCTTTCCGACGCTTTGAAGACCGTTTCGCGCGCCCGCATCATCGCTCTCATAAAGGACGGCTGCCTGACAGTGGATGGCGAGAAAGTCCGTCCGGCTTTCAAGATCTCGGGCGGCGAGACGATCGCCTTTTTCGAACCTTTGGAAACTAAGAGCGAACTGAAGCCCGTGGAGGGCGACCTTGACATCGCTTATGAAGACGAGCATCTTCTGATCGTCAACAAGCCCGCGGGCTTGACGGTGCATCCCGGAGCGGGAACGGAAAAAGAGGTGACGCTCGTGCAGCAGCTCGTCCATCGCTATCCTTTCCTCACCTCCGTGGGAGATCCCGAGCGGCCAGGCATCGTGCACCGCCTCGACAAGGATACCAGCGGGCTTATCATGGTCGCGAAATCGGAAGCCGTAAGGCTGAAAATGCTCGAGATGTTTTCGGAAAGGAGCTTCACAAAAGAATACCGCGCGCTGGTATTGGGTCTGCCGCAGAGAAGCCCCTTCGAACTTGTCGACTACCTGGCCCGCAGCAACGCCGACCGCAAGAAAATGGCGGTCGTCATGAATCCCGAGAAAGGCCGGATCGCCATCACGAACGGCAAAGTCGAGAAGGCTTTCGCGACGACCGCCTCGGAACTCAGCCTCATCATCGAGACAGGCCGCACGCACCAGATCAGGGTGCAGCTCGCGCATATCGGGCATCCCGTGATAGGGGACGCCACCTACGGCAGGAGCGCCGCGAAGCTGACGAAGCTTTGCCACGCGGAGCGCCAGATGCTGCACGCCTACAGACTGGAACTTGATCATCCCGTGACTGGGGAACCCCTTTGCGTCACCGCGCCGCTTCCCCATGATTACTTGACAGTCCGGGAAGCGCTCACCGAGCTCTGTTTTAAGAAAAGCGCCAAAAAGTGACATTAAGTCACCACTTCTCCTGCTTTGCGCCAAAATGTCACGTTTGGTCCGTTTGGGCTTTTAGCTAAACCACTTATATTTAGCTTATTAAGTTTGGCACGATAATTGCTTCATATATTTACGAGTATTTAAATAGTAATCAAACAAAAGTGAGGTAAATATGAGCAAAAACAAAATCATCGGCATCGACCTTGGCACCACCAACTCCTGCGTCTGCGTCATGGAGGGCAACGAACCCAAAGTGATCGCGAACAGTGAAGGCGGACGCACGACTCCTTCTATCGTCGCTTACGACAAAGACGGCAACCGTCTCGTGGGCACGGTGGCCAAACGTCAGGCCGTTACCAATCCGGAAAACACGGTCTTCTCCATCAAGCGTTTCATGGGCCGCAAGTACAACGAAGTGACCGCTGACGAAAAACAGGTCTCTTATCATGTCGTCGATCACAACGGCGGCGTGGCCGTGAAGCTCCAGGGCAAGGACTACACTCCTCCCGAGATCTCCGCTGTCATTCTGCAGAAGATGAAACAGACCGCCGAGGATTATCTGGGCGAAGAAGTGACGCAGGCCGTCATCACGGTCCCGGCTTACTTCAACGACGCTCAGCGCCAGGCCACCAAGGACGCGGGCAAGATCGCGGGCTTGGAAGTTCTGCGTATCATCAACGAGCCGACGGCCGCTTCTTTGGCCTACGGGCTTGGCAAGGACAAGAAAGAAGAAAAGATCGCCGTTTACGACTTAGGCGGCGGCACTTTCGATATCTCCATTCTTGAAATAAGCGAAGGCGTCTTCGAAGTGAAATCCACCAACGGCGACACGCACCTTGGCGGCGACAACTTCGACCAGGTCATCATCGACTACATCGCCAGCGAATTCAAGAAAGAAAACGGCATCGAACTGAGGAGCGACAAGATGGCTCTGCAGCGCTTGAAAGAAGCCGCTGAAAAAGCCAAATGCGAACTCAGCTCTTCCATGAGCACCGACATCAGCCTGCCCTTCATCACGGCCGGCGCTGACGGCCCGAAGCATCTGCAGATGACTCTTACCAGAGCGAAACTTGAACAGCTCTGCGCCGAGCTCATCAACAGGACGGAAGGCCCCTGCAGGAACGCCATGAAAGACGCGGGCGTCACTCCTTCCGACATCGACGAAGTCATATTGGTCGGCGGCATGACAAGAATGCCGGCTGTCCAGGAAAAGGTCAAAGCCATCTTCGGCAAGGAACCGCACAAAGGCGTGAACCCCGACGAGGTCGTGGCGACCGGCGCCGCCATTCAGGGCGCTGTTTTGGCCGGCGACGTCAAGGACGTTCTGCTTCTGGACGTCACTCCGCTTTCCCTTGGCATCGAGACCTTGGGCGGCGTGATGACGAGACTCATTGAAAGGAACACCACCATTCCGTGCAAGAAGAGCCAGATCTTCTCGACCGCGGCCGACGATCAGCCCGCCGTTTCCATCAAGGTTCTGCAGGGCGAACGTGAAATGGCCGCCGACAACCGTGTGCTCGGCCAGTTCGACCTGGTCGGCATCCCGCCGGCGCCCCGCGGCGTCCCGCAGATCGAAGTGACCTTCGACATCGACGCCAACGGCATCGTGCACGTCTCCGCTAAGGACAAAGGCACCGGAAAAGAACAGAAGATCAAGATCGCCGTTTCGAGCGGCCTCTCCGACGCCGAGATCGACCGCATGGTCAAGGACGCGGAAGCGAACGCCAACGAGGACAAGAAGCGCCGCGAACTGATCGATCTGAAGAACCAGGCCGACAACTTCGTCTACCAGACCGAAAAGACCCTGAAGGAGAACGGCGACAAGATCGACAGCTCCTCCAAGGAGACCATCGAGAAGGCGGTCGAGGAACTGAAGTCCGTCAAGGACGGCGACGACGCCGAGGCCATCAAGGCCAAGATGGAAGCTCTGCAGCAGGCGAGCCACAAGCTGGCCGAAGCCATGTACAGGGAGAGCCAGAGCAGCGCTCAGCCCGAGGCCGAACCGGCCGGAAACGCTGAAGCCGCCGGCTCTAAAAAGGACGGTGAAGACGTTGTCGACGCCGACTTCGAGGAAGTGAAATAAAAAATAAAACATATAAAAATTAAGGAGACTTATCATGAAAAAGATCAAACCTCTCTCTGATCACATTCTGGTCCAGCGTGTGGAATCCCTTTCCCAAAAAGGCGGCATCTTCATTCCTGAATCCGCCAAGGAAAAACCCCAGGAAGCGAAAGTGATCGCCGTGGGTCCCGGCAAAATGGAAGACGGCAAGCGCGTTCCCTTGGAAGTCAAGGTTGGCGATCATGTTCTGATCACCAAATACGGCGGAACCGAGATCACCTACAATGACGAGAAGTACATCATCCTCCGCGAGGAAGACGTCATCGCCGTCATCGACTAACTTTTGAAAAATTAAGGAGAAAATATTATGGCAAAGCAACTGCAGTTTGATGAGAACGCCCGCCGTTCCATTTTGAAAGGCGTCGAGACCTTATCTAAGGCCGTCAAGATCACCCTGGGCCCCAAAGGCCGCAACGTCATCCTTGACAAGAAATTCGGTTCCCCGACCATAACCAAAGACGGCGTTTCCGTCGCCAAAGAGATCGAGCTGGAAGACAAGTTCGAGAACATGGGCGCGCAGATGGTCCGCGAAGTCGCTTCCAAGACTAGCGATGTGGCCGGCGACGGCACCACCACCGCGACCGTTCTGGCCGAAGCCATCTACAAGAAAGGCCTGAAGTACGTGGCCGCCGGCGCCAACGCCATCAGCGTCAAGCGCGGCATCGACAAGGCGGTCTCCGCCATCGTCGATGAACTGAGAACCTTCTCCAAGCCCGTTGACAAGGAGAAAGAGATCCAGCAGGTCGCGACCATTTCCGCCAACGGCGACGGCGAGATCGGCAAGACGATCGCCGACGCCATGCAGAAGGTCGGCAAAGACGGCACCATAACCGTCGAGGAAGCCAAAGGCATCGAGACCACGCTTGACGTCGTGGAAGGCATGCAGTTCGACAAGGGCTATCTCTCCCCGTACTTCATCACCAACCCCGATGAGATGGAGTGCGTCCTGGAGAATCCTTACGTTCTGATCTATGAAAAGAAGATCAGCGCCATGAACGACCTGCTGCCCATCCTGCAGAAGATCGTCCAGACCGGCAAACCCTTCCTGGTCATCGCTGAGGACATCGAAGGCGAAGCTCTGGCCACTTTGACCTTGAACAAACTGCGCGGCACCTTCACCTGCTGCGCCGTCAAGGCCCCGGGCTTCGGCGATCGCCGCAAAGCCATGATGGCCGACATCGCTGCTCTTACCGGCGGCACCTTCGTCAGTGAGGACCTTGGTCTGAAGCTTGAAAATCTGGAACTCGAAGCCCTCGGCCAGGCCGGCCGCATCGTGATCGACAAGGACAACACCACGATCATTGAAGGCAAAGGCAAGAGCGCCGATATCAAGGCCAGAGTCGAGCAGATCAGGATCGAGATCGACAAGTCGACCTCCGACTACGACAAAGAGAAACTCCAGGAACGCCTGGCCAAGCTCTCTGGCGGCGTCGCCGTTATCAAGGTCGGCGCGGCTACCGAGACCGAGATGAAAGAGAAGAAAGCCAGAGTGGAAGACGCTCTGCACGCGACCAGGGCGGCCGTCGAAGAAGGCATCGTCCCGGGCGGCGGCGTGGCGCTCCTCAAAGCTCTGCCCGCTCTCGAATCCCTGAAGGTCAAGGGCGACGAGAAACTCGGCGTCGACATCATCAAGGAAGCCGTCGAAGCTCCGGCCCGCACTCTCTGCGAGAACGCCGGCGTGGAAGGCTCCGTGGTCGTCGCGAAGATCAAGAATGGCGAGGCGGCCGGCTACAACGTGGCCACCGACAAGTTCGAGGATCTGGTCAGCTCCGGCGTCATCGACCCGACCAAGGTGACTCGCTCCGCTCTGCAGAACGCGGCCTCCGTCTCCGGCCTGCTTCTGACCACGGAATGCATGATCACCGAGCTGCCCGAGAAAGAGCCCGCGGCTCCCAATCCGGGCATGGGCGGAATGGGCGGCATGATGTAATCGGCCGACATGGAAAGCCAACAAAAAAGCGCGGGTGCTCCCCGCGCTTTTTTTCTAAGCAAATTTGGTATAATCATTAGATATCAATATTAAGTTATATCATTGAGATTTAAAAGTATGAACAGCGAAGAAAACATCGAAAAAGCAAGCGAGACAACAGCGCCCCAAAGCAAGGACAAAAACATCAGAAGATTAAGCCCCAAGGAATTGAGGAGAAAGATCTCCCGCCTGCAGGCGAAGCTTGATGAAGCGTTGAAACTGGCCGCGGAATCCGAGGCCACCAGCGCGGAGCTGCAGAAGGCCAAGGAGAAGATCGCGGAGCTGGAGAACCAGCGCCTCTACGACCAGGCGGAAGCCGAGAACTACCGCAAGCGGGCCCTGAGGGAACGCAGCGAACTTTTGCGCTACAACGGCGAGAACGTTCTGAGGGACCTTCTGGAAGTGGCCGACAACTTCGACCGCGCCATGGCGCATGCCGAGACAGCCGACAAGGAGAGCCTGCTCTCCGGCTTTGCGATGATAAAGGACGGGCTGCATAAGATCCTGGGCAAATACGAAGTGAAGGCGATGCCGGGCGAAGGCGAGACTTTCGACCCCAACATCCACGAAGCTTTGACCGTCTGCCCGGCCCCCGGCAAAGAGGACGGAACTATCCTGGCCGTCGAACAGCAGGGCTATTACTTCAAGGATCACGTGCTTCGCCCCTCGAAAGTCGTAGTGGTCCAGAATCCGAAGGAAGAAACAAATGAATGACGAATATTACAAACTCCTAGAAGTGGAGAAGACAGCCACTCAGGAAGAGATAAAGAAAGCTTACCGCAAGATGGCCATGAAATATCACCCGGACAGAAACCCGGGCGATAAGAAGGCCGAGGAGATGTTCAAGAAAGTCTCCGAAGCTTACGAGGTCTTGAGCGATCCGCAGAAGCGCCAGCAGTACGATCAGTTCGGCGCCGAGGGCATGAAGCAGCAGTTCGGGCCCGGAGGCTTCCAGTGGTCCAACTTCTCGCACGCCCAGGACGCCGACTTCGGCGACATCTTCGGCAACTTGGGCGACCTTTTCGGCGGTCTCGGCGGCATTTTCGGCGCCGAGCCGAGGGCCAGCAACCAGGGCGCCAGCCTAAGGGTGCGGGCGACCGTCACCTTCATGGAAGCGGTCAACGGAACGGAAAAAGTGATCAGCATCACGAAGCCCGAGACCTGCCCGACCTGCGGCGGCTCCGGAAGCGAGCCAGGAAGCAAGACCGTAAACTGCCCGAAATGCAAAGGCGCCGGAAGATTGAGGATCCAGAGTTTCTTCGGCATGATGGAGCAGCCCTGCCCCAACTGCGCCGGCACCGGCAAAGTGGCCGAGAAGCCCTGCCACGAATGCCGCGGCGAAGGCCGAGTTAAGCAGTCCAAGAAGATCAAGCTGAAGATCCCCGCCGGCGTGGACGACGGCTCGAGACTTAAAATGAGAGGACAAGGCGAAGCGGGCATAAAAGGCGGCCCGGCCGGCGACCTCTACATCGACATCCAGGTGAAGCCGCACGAGCTTTTCCAAAGGGAAGGCAACAACGTCATCTGCGAAGTGCCCATTTCTTTCCCGAAGGCGGCCTTGGGCTGCGAAGTGGAAGTTCCGACCGTCCAGGGACAGATGACGCTTAAGGTCCCCGCCGGAACGCAAAGCGGCAGGCTCTTCCGCATGAAGGGAAAAGGCATCAAAGACTTGAACGGATATGTGGGCGACCACTACGTAAGATTGATAGTCGAAACGCCGACCAACCTTAACAAGGAACAGATGGAAATGCTCTCTAAGTTCGCGGAATCCTGTGGCGAGAAAGTTCATCCGGTGGCCGACGATTTCATGAGCAAAGTTAAGAGATTTTTAGGCAAGAAATAAATGTCCCTCATACGTCTTCTGGTTCCTTACCTGCCGAATGTCGGCGAAAGGGCCCCCTTGGAGGAGGCCCAGTATCATCATCTCATCAGGGTGAGAAGGAAGGAAGCGGGGGATAAGGTCATCATCCAGACGCCGGAAGGCAAGAGAGCTTTGGCGGAAGTCGGCTTCCTTGACAAGTCGCCCTTCGTCGTCTGTCTGGAAAAAATAGAGGACGTCGCGGGAGTGCTGCCAATCAGGCTTTACCCGGCGCTCCTGCCGGATTCTACTTTCACGTTCCTTCTCCAGAAGGCGACGGAGATCGGCGTGAAAGAGATCACGCCGACCATTACCGAATTCACGGTCGCCAAGGTCGGCGACGAAAAGAAGAAGATGCTCCGCTGGCAGAAAGTCTGCGACGAAGCGGCCTGCCAGTGCGGGGGAGTGCCGGCCCGCGTCAATGCTCCCTTAAGCTTCAGGGAGGTTTTGGCAAAAGAAGCGAGCGGGCTGAGGATCCTGGCTGACGGTTCCGGCATTCAGCTGAAAGATCTTTCCGAAAAGCCCGAGAGCGTCGCTCTCCTAATAGGACCGGAAGGCGGACATTCGCTCCGCGAAATGGACGAAGCGCTGGCGGCCGGTTTCATTAAAGTCGCTTTCCATCCTTTCATCATGCGGGCTGAGACGGCCGCCGTCGTCTGCTCAACCATGCTGCAGCAGCGCTTTGGAGAACTGTGATGACGCGTCAGGTAAAAGTGAAGAATATTCTGATCGGCGGAGGCGCTCAGATCCCCGTACAGTCGATGCTGAACGTTCCCACGTCCGACGTTTCGGCTTCTTTGAGGCAAATAAGAAAACTTGAAAAGGCGGGCTGCGACCTCGTAAGACTGACCGTGAACGACGAGGCGGCCGCTAAAGCGCTGCCAGATATTATCGCCAAGTCTCCCGTTCCTCTGATTGCGGACATCCACTTCGACTACCGTCTCGCTATTGCCGCTATCAATGCCGGCATAGCGAAGCTCAGGATCAACCCCGGCAACATCGGCGACAGCAAAAGAGTGAAAGCGGTGTCCGAGGCGGCCGGGAAGGCTGGAGTTCCCATCAGGATCGGCGTAAATAGCGGAAGCTTGAGAGAGGACGTCAAGAACAAAGTTTTATCCGGCAAATTGTCCTTAGGCGAAGCCATGGGACGCCACGCCCTCGGCGAGGCGAAGCTTCTCGAGCGCTTCGGATTCCGGGACATCGTCATCAGTGTCAAGGCCACCAACGTTCCTGAGACTGTTAGGGCTTATGAGTTTTTGCACGAGAATTGCGACTACCCCTTGCATATCGGAATCACGGAGGCGGGGACGGTTGAGGACGCGCTTTTGAAGTCGGGCGCCGGGCTAGGCCACCTTCTTTTGAAAGGCATCGGCGACACCCTGAGGATCTCGATCACGGGACCCGTGGAAAAAGAGGCGGAAGCCGGCAGGAAGCTTCTGCAATATTTGGGGCTCAGGCCCTTTGGTCCGGAAGTAGTCAGCTGCCCGACCTGCGGCCGGACTCAGGTCGCTTTGGAAAAAGTGGCCGCCAATGTCGGACGCGCGCTCAGGTCCAACAAGGAGCTTAAGGACTTCGACTGCAAGGTCGCCGTCATGGGCTGCGTCGTCAACGGGCCGGGCGAAGCCTCGGCCGCGGACGTAGGCTTAGCCGGCGGGAAAGGGTACTTTCTGCTCTTCTCAAAAGGCAAGGCCTTAAGAAGGGTAAACCCCGAAGAGGCGGTCGAAGCGCTGGTTAAGGAGCTTCTGACGCTAAAAAATGGGAAAAAGGCTAAAATAAATAAATAAAAATATTATTCACGAAAAAAAAAGGAAGCACTTATGGACGTCATCGCCACTTTCAAAGAATGCGAAGCTCTGTTGGAAGGTCACTTCATTCTGAGCTCCGGCTTGCACAGCAACCGCTACCTGCAGTGCGCCAAGATCCTTCAGTACCCCAAGATCGCTGAAGAGCTGGGCGCCGCCATCGCGAAGAAATTTTCCGACATGCAGATAGACACTGTAGTCGGGCCGGCCATGGGCGGCGTCATCATCGCCCAGGAAGTCGCGAGAGCCATCGGCTGCCGCTCCATCTTCTCCGAAAGGGAGAACGGCGCTATGACGCTTCGCCGCGGCTTCACGGTCAAGCCTGGCGAGAAGATCCTGATCTGCGAGGACGTCTGCACGACCGGCGGCTCCGCCAAGGAAGTCGGCGCGATGTTAAGGGCCAAGGGCGCCGACGTCGTCGGCTACACCTCGATCATCGACAGAAGCGGCGGACATGTGGAATTCGACGCTCCGTACCGCGCCCTGGAGACGCTCTCGGTGGAAACTTACGATCCCAGCGACTGCCCGCTTTGCAAAGCGGGAACTCAGGCGGTCAAACCCGGAAGCCACGGTTTGAAATAAGGAAAAATAATGCAGAACAAAGTCAAGGAACTTTTAGAGCAGGCAAGAGCGGCCGTCGCTGAAAAGGAAGGCGTGGAAGCGTCTTTCCCGCCCGTTGTCATCACCGTCCCCAAGGACACGACGCACGGCAACTTCACGAGCAACGCGGCGCTCATTTCCTCGAAAGCTTTCAAGAAAGCGCCCGCCGTTCTGGCGGCCCAGCTCGTCGAGTATTGCAACGCTAATTGCGGAAGCGACCTTTCTTTCGAGGTCGCCGGTCCCGGCTTCATCAACGTGAAACTTTTGGGCGACGCCAAGAGCTCGGCCTTCATGGCGCTCTTTGAGAGCGGGGAAAAGATCGGCCTTTCCGATATCGGCAAAGGCAGAACGGTGAACGTGGAATACGTTTCCGCGAATCCCACCGGCCCGCTTACGGTCGGACACGGCCGCAACGCCGCGGTCGGCGACGTCATTTCTAGGCTCTTCGCGGCCGTCGGCTACGACGTCACCAAGGAATATTATTTCAACGACGCCGGCAACCAGATGAACGTGCTGGCTCGCTCGGTCCGCTGCCGCTACCGCCAGCTCCTGGGCAGCGACGAGCAGCTTGAAGAGAACGGCTATCAGGGCGAATACATCGTCGACATCGCCAAAGAGATCCAGAAGGATTTCGGCGATTCGCTGAAAGACAGCGACGAGCTGAAGACCTTCAAGGAATACGCCGTTAGGGCCACCTTCGCGATGATAAAAGACAGCCTTAAGAAGATGCGCGTCAACCACGACGTCTACTTCAACGAGCACAGTCTCTATGATTCCGGTCGTATCAAACAGACCTTAGACCTCATCGCTGAAAAGGGCCTGAGCTATGAAAAGGACGGCGCGGTCTGGTACAAGGCCTCGCAGTTCGGCGCCGAAAAAGACCGCGCGCTCGTCAAGTCTAGCGGCGAGCCGACCTACCGTCTCCCGGACATCGCTTATCACAGGGATAAGTTCGAGCGCGGCTACGACCGCATCGTGGACATCTTCGGCGCGGACCATATCGCGCAGTACCCGGACGTGCTCTCGTGTTTGAAAGCCCTGGGCTACGACGTCGACAAGGTGACGGTCGCCATCTACCAGTTCGTGACGCTTCTAAGTAACGGCGAAGCCGTGAAGATGAGCACGAGGAAAGCGAACTACGTGACGCTGGACGAACTGATGGACGACGTGGGCGTCGACGCCGTGAGATATTTCTTCGTCATGAGAAGATTGGGAAGCCATCTGGAGTTCGACCTTGCGCTGGCTAAAAAGCAGTCGCCCGACAACCCGGTCTTCTACATCCAGTACGCCTACGCCAGGATCGCCTCCATTTTCCGCAAGGCGGAAGTGACGTCGGAATCCCTGGCCGGGAAAGAGATCAAAGCGGAACTGCTCAACGATCCTGCCGAACAGGAACTCATAAAGCTTCTGGGCACGATGAAGGAGACGGTCGAGAAAGCCGCGGAGCTCTGCGAGCCTCACCGCCTGACGGGCTACCTTGAGAAACTGGCGGAAGCTTTCCACCACTATTACAACGCGGCGCCGATCCTCGTCGAAGACAAAGATCTCTGCACGGCCAGGCTGGCGCTGCTCTCCGTCGTAAGATGCGCTATCAAATGCGGGCTCGACATCCTCGGGATCTCCGCTCCGGAAAAAATGTAAATAAAAAATTAAGGACAATCTTATGGAAACTGTAAAGATCAACGAATATCCTCTTCTGAAGACCGGCAAAGTCAGGGAAATCTACGACCTCGGCGACAATCTGCTTTTCGTGGCCACGGACCGCATCTCAGCCTTCGACTCCATTCTGCCGACTCTCATTCCGGACAAAGGCAAAGTTTTGGCGGGGCTCTCCGAGTTCTGGTTCTCGTTTTTCGGCGACAAGGTCAAGAACCATTACGTCACGGGCGACGTTTGCAAGATGTATCCCAAGCTCGCGCCCTACAAGGAATATCTTGACGGCCGCGCCATGGTCGTTAAGAAAGCCCAGATCTTCCCGGTCGAATGCGTCGTGAGAGGATATCTCGCGGGAAGCGCTTTCGCCGAGTACAAGAAGTCCGGCACGGTCTGCGGCAAGAAGATGCCCGAGGGCCTTCTGGAGTGCTCCGAACTGCCCGAGCCGATCTTCACGCCTTCCACCAAAGCGGACGCCGGCCACGACGAGAACATCGACTTCGACCGCATGGCCGACATCGTCGGCTTCGAGGCCGCGAGCAAGCTCAGGGATCTTTCCCTTTACATCTACTCCCGCGCCAGCGCCTACGCAAAGGAGAAAGGCATCATAATCGCCGATACGAAGTTTGAGTTCGGCGTCTGCGACGGCGAGATCATTCTCTGCGACGAAGTCCTCACTCCGGACTCCTCGCGCTTCTGGCCCGCTGACCAGTACTGCCCGGGCAAATCCCAGCCTTCTTTCGACAAGCAGTACGTCCGCGATTATCTGAACGCGATCAAGTGGAACCACGAGCCGCCCGCTCCTCCCTTGCCGCCCGAGGTCGTAACAGAGACCAGAAACAAGTACATGAAGGCTTTGGAACTTTTGAGCAAGTAATTTATGGGAGAAAACCAGAAAAAAAGACCCGGCGGAGGTTTCGCCTCCTGGAGACCTAGCCTGATCTGGATCGCGGTTCTTGTCGGCGTGATGCTGCTTCTGCAGCGTTTCGGCATGGGCGGCGCCGGAGCGGTGACGCTCTCCACTTCCGAATTTGACGAAGTGATCGCCTTAGGCTGCGTGAAATCCGTAGTCGCGAGGGAAGGCAGTGTCAATGTCACCGGCGAGCTGGCCGTAAAAGAAATGGGAGAGCTGCCGGAAGGGCTGAAGAAACAGCTGGCCGAGATGCCGCAGGGGACGAAAAACGTCACTTTCAAGACGACGGTCACGAACAACCCCGAAGTCGAAGCTGAGAGGATCCGCGCGATGAAGGAGAAAGGCGTGGACTACACGCTGAAGGAAGCTCCCAAGTGGGGTCTTGTTTCTTTCATTCTTCCCGTCGTTCTGCTTTTCGCCCTCGGCTACTTCTTCTTCAACAGGCTTTCCAGAAACAACATGGGCATGGCCCAGGACTTCGGCCGCAGCCGCGCCAGAAAGAGCGATCCCGGCGAACTGAAGATCACCTTCGAAGACGTGGCTGGCTGCCAGGAAGCGAAAGAAGAGACCAAAGAGCTCATCGATTATCTTAAAGACCCGGACAAATTCACCAGGATCGGCGCGCGCATTCCGAGAGGCGTCATATTGGTCGGTCCTCCGGGCACAGGCAAGACGCTTATCGCGAAAGCAATCGCCGGCGAAGCCGGCGTGCCGTTCTTCTCGATCACGGGCTCCGACTTCGTCGAGATGTTCGTGGGCGTGGGCGCCGCCAGGGTGAGAGACCTTTTCGACACGGGCCGCGCCAACGCGCCCTGCATCATCTTCATCGATGAGATCGACGCGGTCGGGCGCCACAGAGGCTCCGGACTTGGCAACGGCAACGACGAAAGGGAACAGACTCTAAACGCACTTTTAGTCGGCATGGACGGCTTCGAACAGAACGACGGCGTGATAATCATCGCCGCCACCAACAGGCCCGACGTGCTTGACCCGGCGCTTCTCCGTCCCGGCCGTTTCGACCGCCAGGTGATTCTGGACATTCCCGATCTCAAGGGGCGCGAGGCGATCCTCAAGGTCCATGCCAAGAAAGTCAAACTGGCAGCCGATGTCGATCTTTCGAGCGTCGCCAAGCAGACGCCCGGGCTTTCCGGCGCCGAGCTTGAGAACATCGTGAACGAAGCGGCCATCTGGGCCGCCAGGCAGAATCACGAGGAAGTCACCATGGCGGACTTCGAGGCCGCAAGGGACAAGGTCTGCTTCGGCAGGGAACGCAAGAGCCTTGCGCTCGACGAGAAAGACAGGAAGATCACGGCGGTCCACGAGAGCGGACACGCGATCGTCATGGCTCTCTCTGAAAAGGGCGATCCTGTGCACAAGGTCACGATCATCCCGAGAGGCCAGGCTTTGGGCGCCACTTTCTCCATGCCTGAAAAAGACAGGATGCACCGCTCGAAAGCCGAGCTGGAAGACATTCTCGTTTCACTTTACGCCGGGCGTGTGGCCGAGGAGATCGTCTTCGGCGACATAACGGCGGGAGCCAGCAACGACATCAAGCGCGCCACGGAAATAGCGCGGCGCATGGTCTGCGAGTGGGGCATGAGCGACAAGCTCTCGCCCAGAGTCTACGGGCAGCGCGAGGAAACGCTTTTCCTCGGACGCGAAGTGAGCCGCCAGGTCGATTACAGCGACGAGACCGCGAATCTTATTGACAGCGAGATAAACGCCTTCATCCTGAAAGCGAAGAGCGAGGCGAAGCGGATCTTGACGGAACACCGCGAAGCCCTCGACAAACTCTCGGTTGCGCTTCTGAAGTACGAGACCTTGGAAGGCTCCGAAGTGAAGGACATCATAGAGGGCAGGGAACTGGAACGCGAGAAAGCCGACCCGGACCCGGAAGCCAAACCTGAATCTGAAGAACCGGAGGGCGGGGGAGAGTAATGCGTTCCTTTAGCTGGCGGATAAAAGGAAAGGACATCAAGTTTGAATGTCCCCAAGTCGTCGGGATCTTAAATCTGACGCCGGATTCCTTTTACGCCTCCAGCCGCAGCGCGACCCCCGAAGAGGCTCTTTCAAGAGCGAAAAAAATGATAGATGACGGCGCCGACATGCTCGATATTGGCGCCGAATCGACGCGCCCTGGCTCCGCTCTCGTTGATGAGGCAGAGGAGGGGAGAAGGCTCTTCCCGGCGCTCGAAATGATAAGGAAAGCCCTGCCTGACGTGCTTATTTCCATCGACACCAGAAGGGCGAATATCGCTGAAAAGGCGCTTGAACTAGGCGCTGACGTCATAAACGACGTCTCGGCTCTCAGCGATCCCGCTATGGCGTCTGTCGCTGCCAAATTCGGCGCTGGCTTCATCTTGATGCATTCCCCCAAGGATCTTGCCAGTGGGAGTAACGCTAACGTAAGCATAGCCGAAGTCGGATCCTTCCTTGAGGAGAAGACCGCGGAACTTTTGAAGGCCGGCCTTCCCGTCGACTGCGTCGTCTGGGACCCCGGTCTGGGCTTCGGCAAGACGACGGAAGCCAACTGGCGCCTCGCAAATGAATTTGACAAACTGAACGCTCCGGGCGGCCGCGTAATGATAGGCGCCTCGAGGAAGCGTTTCACCAGGCCTGATCCCTCTTTGCCCGAAAACGCAAGCAATTCCGGGCTGCTAGGAACGATCAGGGCGAACCGCATCGCCGTAGGTAAGGGCGCATTTCTCTTGAGAGTCCATGACGTAAGAGAAGCGCGAGATCTTTTGACGGAAGGAGAAGCGTATGCCTCCTGAAAAAGAGATCAGCACCTGGATCCTTTCGGCGGATTTCGATTATCCCGAATGTCTGCGCATCCTCAACGCTTACAAGGATCGCCGCAACATTACCGTCTGCCTTTCCGGCAAGGCGGTCAAGACCTGGCCCATCACAAGGTCCGCTATTTTGGCGGACGTTTTAGCTAGGCTTGAAAAACAGAAGATCGAATGGCTCTTCGAGGACATTCCTGAAGAGACGATGCGTTTCATTGATTTCACCAAGGAGCGCAGCGAAACCATTACGGTCGCAAGGGTGGCCAGGGCCGGCAAGCGCAGGATCTACAATCTTATCGCGAAGACGGACCGTTTTTTGAAGATGCTGGTCTATCTCTTCAAGCTGATGCAGGACATTGTTTACTGGACGGTCTGCGGCCCCTTCATTCCGCACGGCTTCCGCTACGCCAGGACGCTCTACGAGATCACGAGCTGCGGCATGCGCTCCGTCGGCATCGTGCTTCTAGTCTCCTTCATCATGGGTCTTATTCTTGCTATGCAGGGCGGCGCGCAGCTGGAAAGGCTGGGCGCGGCCGTTATGGTCGCGAAGATCGTCGGTATGGTGACGGTGAGAGAGATTGGTCCGCTGCTTGCCTCGCTTCTGGTCACGGGCCGCTGCGGTTCCGCCATCACGGCGGAAATAGGCGCCATGGTGACGAGCGAGGAAATGGACGCTCTCAGAGCCATGGGCATCAGCATCACGAAGTATGTCGTGGTGCCGAAATTCGTGGCGTTGCTGATAATCCTGCCCTGCCTTACGCTTTTTGCCAACATCGTCTGCATCTACGGCTCTTACATTTTCTCCTACTACCAGCTGGGCGTCTCGACTTTCGACTACTTCAACCAGACGGTCTCCGGCATGCACGTTGGCGATGTTTTCAACGGCTTGGCCAAGAGTCTGGCTGACGCCGTCATCATCGCGTATATCGCCGTCTACCACGGGCTCACCACCAAGGGCGGCGCCGAGGGCATCGGCAGCTCCACTACGAGAAGCGTGGTCGTGACGATCATCTGGATCGCGCTGGCGCACCTTTTCTTCACGATACTTTTCTACTACAACCGCTGAAATGGAACAAAACGAGAACATAATCGAAGTCAGCAATCTGAAGCTTAGCTTCGACGACAGGGTTATCCTGGACGGCATCAGCTTTCAGGTGAAGCCCAAGTCGATCTTCGTCATTTTGGGCGGCAGCGGCAGCGGCAAGACGACGATCCTGAGAAACCTCCTGGGACTGATCAAACCGGATTCCGGCAATATAAGGATCTTCGGCACGAATATCGTCGGGCTAAGCGACGACGAACTGTACGGCGTGAGGAAAAGGATCGGCATGGTCTTCCAGGGCGGCGCGCTCTTCAACTCCATGACGCTGGGCGAGAACGTGGCGCTGCCGCTGGAGGAATACACGACGTATCCGTCTTCCGTCATCGACTCGATCGTAGACTGGAACCTGAACCTGGTCGATCTTCTCCACGCGAAGCATCTTCTGCCGGCGCAATTGTCCGGCGGCATGAAGAAGCGCGCCTCCATCGCGAGGGCGCTCTCCATGAACCCCGACATGCTCTTTTTCGACGAGCATACGACCGGCCTCGACCCCGTCATGGCGGCGGAATTGGACGAGATCATTCTGCGCCTCAAAAGGGAACTCGACATCACGGTGGTGGTGGTGACGCACGACATGACCAGCATAAGAAGGATCGCCGACTGCGGCATCATGCTCTACGACGGACACATCATCACGCGCGGCACGCTTGCCGAAATGGAGGCGAGCACCGACATCAGGGCGATAGAATTTTTCCGCAATCACGAAGCAAAGGAAAAGGAGAAAATAAATGGCGATAAGTAGTTCGGACAAAATCAAAGCGATCATTTTCCTTATAGTGAGCGCTTTACTTATGGTCGTCATCATCCTTTCACTGGTGGGCACCCAGTGGATGAAGCAGAAGGACCATTACTACATCGAGTTTTCCGAAAGCTTGGGCGGCTTGTCGACGGGCTCGTCGGTAAGGTTCCACGGCATCAAGGTCGGCAAGGTCGTCAAGATGAACATCGACCTTCAGAACCAGATGGGTCTTATCGAGGTGGAAGTGGTGAAGAACACGCCGGTCAAGACTGACAGTATCGCGACCATCGAGGTCGAGTCCTTTGTGACCGGCACCAGGTACGTGCAGATAACGCCGGGCTCAGTGGGCGCCGACCTTCTGCCGCCTAACGATCCTGACGTCAAGATCGCCTGCCTGAAATCCGGCTTCCAGAAATTCGCCGGCAATATCGTGAACTTAGGTTCCCAGGCGCCCATGCTTGTCACCAACATCACCGCCATGTTCAGCCAGGGGAACGCCCAGGCTGTTTCCGAGATAGTCCAAAACCAGGTGCCCGTGCTTTTGGACCACGTCAACGCCTTCTTCGCCTCGCAAAACGCCCTGATGGTCTCCTCGATACTTGTGAGAGTCGACGCCCTCATACTGACGAACAGCCAGGCGTTGACGCAGGCTATCGCCGGCTTCAATTCCACCATAACGTCCGTCAACGCCATGGTCGAGGAGAACAGGGAAGTGACCAGGGAACTTTTGAAAAATTTGAACAGCGCTTCCAAAACGGCGGACGGGCTGCTCTCGGAGAACAGGCTTTTGATCTCCAACATTCTCGTCAAGACCGGAACAAGCCTGGACGAACTGAAAGACATCATGAACGAAAACAGGCAGCCGCTGAGGGAGAGCCTGGAAAAGATCAGCAACTCCGCCGGTCTCGTGGAGGAATTCGTCTCCGAACTTAAAAACCAGCCTTCAATGCTTATCTATGGTAAAGAACCTCAAAAGGAGGATTGGATCGATGAAGAATAAATCTTGGCTTATTGTTTGCGCGCTGCTTGCTTTGTCAGGCTGCGCCACAAATGCGCCGAAGACGACCGTGTATACCCTGGAACTTGACAAGTTCGAGGATACGGTGGTTGAGGAATCGCTGCCAGTCGCGGTATTAATAGAGAACTGCGGCGTGAGGGAGGCCTACAAGACCAAGGCCCTGATCGCTTCGCCGGCTCCCTACGAGCTTACGAAAAGGGCGAACGCGGAGTGGGCGGAAAGCGCCGGAACACTTCTGAATTCGACGATCCAGAGCTACCTTGCCCCGCGCTGCGACAAGGTCCTGCCGCCCGATTGGAAAGCGAAGGTCGCCTACGACTGTTCCATCCTCGTTTACCTTGAGGCGATGACTCAGGTGAAGCGCGGGAAGAACTGGTTCGCGGTCTTGAGGCTCTCTTACGAGGTGCTTCCCAAGAAGGGGGGAGACGCCGTATTTTCAGGACGGTTCGACAAGGCCGTGCCACTTCCCGACGGGGATCTTAACAACTACGTCGTAGCGCAGAGCGCGCTGGCTAAAGAATGGCTGGACGGAGTCTTAGCCAGGCTTAAAAAGGCCGGGGAATGAAGCGTTGCCTCACTACATGAAACTTGCTATAATTCGCGTTAAATTATAAATCCACATATTAATTTCACCAACTTCATTTAAGGAGTTACTATGAGCGTTCCCAGCGAACTTTACTACACCAAAGACCATGAATGGGTCAAAGTCGAAGACGGCAAAGCCACCATCGGCATCACCGATTTCGCCCAGCACGAACTCGGCGACATCACCTACGTCGAGCTCCCGAAGCCGGAAACGACTTTGAGCAAAGGCAACGAAGTCGCGACCATCGAGTCCGTCAAAGCCGCCAGCGACGTTTATTCGCCCATCACCGGCACCGTCGACGAAGTCAACGAATCCCTCGACGCTTCCCCGGACGTCATCAACACCGACCCCTACGGCGAAGGCTGGATCTGCACCTTGAAGGACATCGTCGTCGACGATCTCAACACCCTCATGAACGCTGAACAATACGAGGCCTTCTTAAAGGAAGAGAAGTAAAACTATGTCTAACTACGGATTTGTGCCTCACGGCAGCGAAGACTTAGCCGAGATGCTCAAGGCCGTCGGAGTGAAAAGCGTGGAAGATCTCTACGCCGCCATTCCGGAGGAACTGAGGATCAAGAAGCTTGATCTGCCCGAAGGTATTTCAGAATACGAAGTCCAAAAGAGACTTTCGGCGCTTTCCAAACGCAACGACTCCAATCTCGTCTGCTTCATGGGAGGCGGTTTTTACGATCATTTCATTCCCGCCGCGGCCGACGCCATCGCTTCCCGCGGTGAATTCACGACCTGCTACACGCCGTATCAGCCCGAAGTCGCGCAGGGAACGCTGCAGACGATGTTCGAATACCAGAGCGGCATGTGCCGTCTTACCGGACTGGAAGTCTCCAACGCTTCCGTCTACGACGGCGGTTCCGCGGTCTTCGAAGCGGCGGCCATGAGCTACCGCGTGACAGGAAGACGCCGTTTCCTGGTCGACGGTACGATCAATCCCATCTACCGCAACATGCTGGAGAGCTACGCCGCCAACATGAATTTCGAGTTCTGCGAGATCAAGGGCAAGGACGGCAAGGCTGACAAAGAGGCGATCAAAGCGGCCCTCGACAAGACGGTCGCGGCGGTCATTCTTCAGAACCCCTCTTTCTTCGGCTGCGTGGACGATTACACGGACACGGCTCAGGCTGCCCACGAAGCGGGCGCTCTCTGCGTTATGATCTGCTACCCCTTGTCTCTGGCTTACCTGAAGACGCCCGGCAAAATGGGCGTTGACATCGCGGTCGGCGACGCCCAGAGCCTTGGTCTTCCCTTAGGCTTCGGCGGCCCGTACCTCGGCTTCATGGTGACGACCCTGAAGCTGGCCCGCAAGATGCCAGGCCGCATCTGCGGCGAAACGCACGACAAGGACGGCAACCGCGGTTTCGTTCTGACCTTGCAGGCCAGGGAACAGCACATCAGAAGGGAAAAGGCCACTTCAAACATCTGCTCCAACCAGAACCTCTGCGCCATCACGGCCACCATTTATTTGGCGCTAATGGGCAAGGAGGGCCTCTACGAGGCCGCGGAGAGCAGCGCGAAGAACGCCGCCTACGCCCTTGACAAGCTGACTTCCGTTCCCGGCGTTTCCGCCACTTTCTCTTCGCCTGTTTTCAACGAGTTTGCCGTGACCTTGCCTTGCTGCGCCGGCAAAGTCTGCGAAAAACTTCTTGAGAAAGGATTCGCCGGCGGCATCCCGCTCGGCCGTTTCTTCGAAGGCATGGGCAATGTGCTCTTGGTCGCCTGCACTGAAAAGCGCACCAAAGCCGAGATCGACGCCTTTGCTGAAGCTCTTAAAAGCGCTATTGAGGAGGTAAAATAATGAAACTTATCTATGAAGAATCCACGCCCAAAAGACGCGGCGTCATTCCTCCCAAAAGCGGCATAGAGTGCCAGACAAAAGTTCCCGAATCCCTCCGCAGAAAAGAGAAAGCTCCTCTGCCGGAAGTCAGCGAACTGGACGTCGTCCGTCACTACACGAACCTCAGCCGTCTGAACTATTCCGTCGACACGAACTTCTATCCCTTGGGATCCTGCACGATGAAGTACAATCCCAAAGTGAACGAGCAGGTCGCGAGACTGGAAGGTTTCACTTCTTTGCATCCTTATCTTTCACTGGTCCCCGGCGGACCTGAAAAAGTCCAGGGCGCTCTGGAAACGATCTATGAGACCGAGCAGAAACTCTGCGAGATCACCGGCATGAAGGCTGTAACGCTCCAGCCTTTCGCCGGCGCCAACGGCGAGTTCACGGGCGTCATGCTCATCGCCGCCTACCACAAGGATAGGGGAGACGTGAAGAGAAGACGCATGCTCATCCCTGACAGCGCCCACGGCACGAACCCCGCCTCAGCCATGATGGCCGGTTTCGAGATCACACCGATCCCAAGTGATCCCAAGGGCTGGGTCGATCTCAAGGCTCTGGAAGAAGCTCTGGGCGACGACGTCGCGGGCTTGATGCTCACGGCTCCGAACACGGTCGGCCTCTTCGACAGTAACGTCGGCAAGATCAGCGAAATGGTCCACAAGGCCGGCGGCCTCATGTACTATGACGGCGCGAACCTGAACGCCATCATGGGCCACGCCAGGCCGGGCGACCTCGGCTTCGACGTCGTGCACCTCAACATGCACAAGACCTTCTCGACGCCTCACGGCGGCGGCGGCCCCGGCGCGGGCGCGGTCGGCGTGAAAGAGCAGCTGGTCCCGTTCCTCCCGACTCCCAGAGTCACGAAGAAAGCGGACGGCACCTTCGAGGTCGGCGTCGCAGATTCCACGAAGAGCATGGGCCACATCGCACCCTTCTTCGGCAACTTCTGCGTCATGCTTAAGGCTTACGCCTACATGCTGCAGCTGGGCGCCGAAGGCATCAGGGAAGCGGCTGGGCTCGCGGTCTTGAACGCCAACTATCTGAAAGCCAAACTTCAGGACACTTACAAGTTCCCCTTCGCCGATCAGATCTGCATGCACGAGTGCGTCTGCACTTCCGAATGGCAGCTTGAGAAGTCTCACGTCAACACGCTCGACATCGCCAAGATGCTGCTTGACAGAGGCTATCATGCCCCGACGGTCTACTTCCCCCTGATCGTCCACGAGGCCATCATGATCGAGCCTACGGAAACGGAATCCAAGGAAACTCTTGACGCCTTCGTGGAATCCATGAAGGAGATCGCCAAGATCACGGAAACGGATCCCGAGGCCTGCCACCGCGCTCCCGAAAGGACGCCCATCGGAAGGATGGACGAAGTGGCGGCTGCCAAGAACATGATCCTGAAAGCCTAAAAATCCCATGGCAGTACGCAAGAGTAAAACGGAAGAAAGCTTCAGGCCCGAGGATTTCCTCAAAAAGCTGGAAGCCAACGAAACCGGCAATTTCTACGTATTGCTGGGCGAAGACCATACGCGCGCGGAGCAGCTCTTAGAGACGCTTCGCGCGCGTCTCGTTCCTCCCGGCATGGAGGATTTCTCCCTTGAGACTATAACCGTCGACAAGGAGAAGAACGGGGCCGGCGAGATCATCGGCGCGGCGGAGACGATCCCCTTCATGGGAGGATACCGCCTTGTCATAGTCCGCCACGGCGAAGAGCTCGACTCCGAGGCTCTGGAAGCGCTTTCCGAATACGCTCAGGAGACCTTTGAAAAAAAGCGCCCCGACATGCTCCTCATTATCGTGATGAGCGCGCTGGACAAGCGCCTCAAATTTACCAAGACGATCCAGAAGCTCGGCGCCATAATAGACTGCGAGCCCGAGCCGATCAGAGACCTTAGAGAATATGCTAAGAAGCATTTCAACAAGACTCTGACGCCGGACGGCGAAAGGGCTTTCTCCGAGATCGTCGGCTCCGACACAAGGAAAGTGGCGGCGGAAATGGAGAAAGTCAGCCTTTACACAGGCGACCGTGAGGAGATCACGGAAGCGGACGTCATGGCTATTTGCGCCGACTCCAACATCCAGGACGAATGGGAGCTGAGAAACTGCCTTCTTTCTGGCAGCATGGAGGGAACGCTCTCCGCTCTCAGAAACCTCCGCTTCGATCCAAGCGGCAGCGAAGAGGGGATCTTCGCGAAGCTGACTTACATTATGAGCGACCTTCCTGTCATCGCGGAGGCCGCCAAAAGAGGGGACATGCGCGCCGCGAGAGTTTTCCCGGGCAATCCCCGCTATTACGCGATGAAGAATTTTTTGAGCGAACTTCCCGTTGAGAAGCAAAGGAAGATACTGTCCTTTATGATGTACCAGATGATCGCTTTCCGCGGCAGCAATCTTCCCAAAGATATAATGAACGACTTAGCCTGCATTTCACTGATTTTATAATTGATTTATGAGAACTAAGATCGAGAAACTTTTCTATCTTCTCAGGTTGGCGGCCGACATCGTCATCGTGCACATCGCATTTTTCTTAGGCTACCACACCTACATGGGGTTCGGTTTTTCGAACAAATACCTTGCTGAAAACATGCGCAGCACGGTCTACTATCTGCCTGACAAGTCGCACTGCTACCTTACCCTGGCGATAGTCTTCTCGTTCATACTGGTTGCCTACAACGTTCTTCGCAAGTATTACCGCGGCGACAACAGCATATTGAACGTAAAGGAATACCAGCACATCATATCCTCTTACATTTTCGCCGCCGTTTTCACCTGCGCCTTCTATTTCGTCTACTACATCTATCTGAACAGCATGGAGCACAGCTTCACCGACAAGCTGTTTTCCCGCCGCATCTTCTGCTATTCCTTCGCCTACGCTTTCATCATGGTCGTCTGTTTCCGCGCGACCATGAACTGGCTGATCAGCAAGATGCACAAGAAGGGCATCTTTGTGAGGAACTGCCTTATATTGGGCGCCGGCAACAACGGAAAACTGGTGGCCCGCCGACTCATGCGCCACACCTCTCATCATTATCTTCCCGTCTGCTATCTTGACGATTTTATTCCCAAAGGAACGGAAGTTGAAGTTGAGAAGAACGGTTTCAAACTGAAAGTGGAAGGGACTTGCGACGATCTTGAGCGCCTTATCAAGGAGCTTGACATCACCTCCGTCTTTTTCTGCATGAGCGAAGCCCCGGCCGAGAAGATCTTCTCCGTAATGGATCTTTGCTACAACCTTAATGTGCCGTTCTATTTCACGCCGAGGCTGTACACTATTCCGCAAGTGATAAGGGGCTACGAGATAGCCGGTATTTTCGTGCTCAGCATCATCCACGACTTCAGGGTCTCCTGGTACTACAATTTCATAAAGAGATCCTTCGACATCACGCTTTCCGTTCTGCTGCTTATTCCCGGCATCCCAGTCATGCTGCTCACCGCCATCGCCATAAAACTGGACAGCAAGGGCCCGGTCTTCTTCTCCCAGGAGCGCGTGGGCTTGAACGGCAAGAAGTTCATCATGTACAAATTCCGTTCCATGAAGACGGAGGCGAGCGGTTCGGAACTGAAGCCCCAGAGCGGACGCGATCCGAGAATAACGAGAGTAGGCCATTTCCTCAGGCTGACGAGCCTGGACGAGCTTCCGCAGGTGCTCAACGTCCTCAAGGGCGACATGTCTTTCGTCGGTCCCAGGCCCGAGATGACGTTCATCGTCGAAACTTACGACAAGTGGCAGCAGCTAAGATTGAAGGTCAAGCCCGGCATCACGGGCCTTTGGCAGATCAGCGCCGAGCGCAACCTTCCCATCCACGAGAACCTTGACTACGACATGTATTACCTGCAGGAGCGCTCCTTGCTTCTCGACGTTGTTATCATTTTCAAGACTTTCTTCTTCATCGCCCGCGGTATCTGATGCTTCAAAAACTGAGAAAAATTTCGGCCGCGGCGCTTTTCATTATCTCTTTCTGCGCGATCTGGCCGGCGGCTTTCGAATTGGCTCCGCTTGACCCGGCGTACTGTTTCGCGTACGCCATTCTGCTTTTCTTTGTTTTCGCCGCGGCTTATTACGTTCCCCAGAAGGCGCTCTATATCCTCGCTTTCATTCTGCCTTTTTCCGCCGCTCCCAGCAGGCTTCTCAACATCGGCGCCCATCAGCCGATAGTCTTTTTCGCGCTGATATTCTCCCTCGGTTACTGGGCCAACAGGCTCGTTACGGGAAAGACGTCCAACATCGACAAGTGTTTCAAGCTTCCGCTGCTTCTTCTGTTCATGGTCGGCATTTCCTCGGCCGCCTGGACCGTGGCGCGCTACGAGGGGATGTTCACCAGTTTCAAGACGCCGTTCTTTTACGACAGAATAATCAACACGGACGGCAGGACCGCTTCCGAAGCGGCCAGGATAACGCTCTTTTACTGTTTTCTCTTTCTGATGTTCCCGGCGCTTATCTGGACCGTCTCTTCCATTTTCTCCGAACTGAAAGATAGAGAGGAAAGAAAGGCGTATCTTAAGAGAATCGTTTACGCCGTCACGCTCGGCCTCTGGCCCGTTCTCGCGCTGTCTTTCCTTCAGCACAGGGGCTCGTACCTTCCCAAGGCTTTTTTGGACGCCGGCTGGCTGGAAGCCGGAAGGATCTCCGGCGGCATGTCGGACCCGAACGCGCTCGGCCTCACGATAGCCCTGTACATTCCCGTTGCCCTTTACTTCGTCTGGACGGGAAAGATCCTTGACAAGATCGTTTTGGGAGCGACTGTCTGCGTTTCCTTCGTCGCCATGACGTATTCCGGTTCGCGCTCGTCGCTGCTCTTCCTTTTCCTCTTCGCCTTCTTCTTCCTTGCCGCGCTTTTCCTCGATTACATAAAGAACCACAAGCCCACTTTGATCCAGATCCTCGGCGCCGCCGGGATACTGCTCCTCCTTGTGGTCTTCCTTGTTTCCACGCCTAAGCTGAAGCTCGATCCGCATTCCAAAAATCCAGCGGTCGCGCGCATCGCGAAACAACTGCGCCGCCTCGATCAAGAGCAGGGAGTGACTATTACCGACCGCCGCGAACTTCAATGGAAACAGGCCTGGCGCATCTGGAAGGAATATCCCGTAGGCGGCGTAGGCCTGGGAGCCTTCCCTCTGGAAGTCGTGAACTACAACAGGGAAGCCGGCGACGAAACGCCCATGGACAATCCCTGGAACCAATATCTGACCTGGGGAGTGGAGCTGGGCTTCGTCGGCATGGCGGTCTTCATCTGGTTCATCTTCCTGCTTTTCAAAAAGGCCTTTGAAAGCGAGAAAGACAGGAAGTTCCTCCTTCTGTCCTCGGTCCTTTTGTCTTTCATGGTGATCTCGTTTTTCGGGGCGCATCTCAACGCCCCGGAAGCCGCGGCCATTACCGCATTGATACTGGCGGTCTTCATTTCCGACCTTAAGGAAGGCGACAGGGGGCCTCTGCGTTTCAGAACGCTTCTGCTTTCTTTCCTTCTGCTCGTCCTTTTCAACGCCGCCTACGCTTACGGCGTCTTCGGCAAACTGGGCGGCGAGGAACGCCGCCAAAGGTTCGATCTTCCGAGCGACTTCGGTTTCTACAATAAGGAGCGCTGGATGGGCAACGCCTTCACTTTCAGGTGGAGCGCCCCCAAAGGCGGCATGCTTATAGAAGTTCCGGAAACCAACCGTGTCCTGAAATTGAGGATCGCCGCCGTAAGGGAGGAGCCCGTTTCCGTCACATTCTGGTACGACGGCGAATTCCTAGACACCATCAATCTCACGGATTCAAGCTGGCAGGAGATCAAACTCAACATCTTCCCGTGGCTCTCACATAGATCGCTTCTTTGTTTTGCCGTGAACAAACCCTGGAAGCCGGAAGGTGAGAGCCGCAGTCTCGGCTTAGCCTTCGCGACCGACTACGAATTCACAAACGAATTCCACAGGCAGGCCCAGGGCGCCATCGGCGTGGAAGACACAAGATTCGGCAGAGTGGTGGTCATCAACCGGGGATTCTCCTGGCAGCCTTCGCTGCCCAGCACCAAGGTCCATCTCGACTTTGAGATGCCGCTTGCCAAACCGCTCGAGCCCAAGACTCAGGAATACACGCTCTACCTGGGCAAAAACGTTCTCCATGAATTCACGCTTCCCTTCGACGGGCAGTCCCACATGCTGGAAGTTGATCTTCCGGAAGGCGACCGCGAGGCCCTCTCTCTCAGAGCCAAGAAGCTTCTGCCTTACAAGATCCAGAATCAAAAGGAAATGAGCAAGGTCGGCGCCCGCGTCAGGGCCATAGGAGATTTCTGATGCTGTATATCGTAGCGACGCCTTTAGGCAACCTTGAAGACCTTACTCCCAGAGCCCTCAGGATCTTTCAGGAAGTTGACGCCATCGCGGCCGAGGACACCCGCCACACGATCCAGCTCCTGAGCCACTTCAACATCTCAAAGCCGCTTTTCGCTTTCCATCAGCACAACGAGCGCGAAGCGACGGAACAGCTGATAGAAAAGCTGAAAAGGGGAGAGAACATCGCCCTCGTCTCCGACGCCGGCTACCCCTGCGTTTCCGACGCCGGAAGCTACCTTACGCAGACTCTCCGCGACAGGAACATTCCCTACACCTGCCTGCCCGGCGCCTGCGCAGTGGACCTTGCCCTCGTTCTTTCCGGGCTGCCGACCGAGACCTACGCCTTCCTGGGCTTCCTTCCCAGAGAGGGCAAGGAAAGGGAACGCGCCTTCGCGAAGATCGCCAAAAGCGAAGATACTGTTGTGGTTTATGAAAGTCCTTTGAGGATCATCAAACTCATAAAAGATCTCAAACCTTATATAAAGGAAAGAAGGATCGCCCTCGTGAGGGAAATGACCAAGATCCATGAGGAATGCGTCAGAGGCTTGGCGGAAGAAGTCATAACGGAACTTGAAGCGAGAGCGGAAGTGAAAGGGGAGTGCGTTCTCGTTATAGAAGGCAGGAAAGAAGAAGTCCAGGAGCAGACCGGAAACATAGAAGACGCCGTCAGAAAAGTTCTTCTTCTGAAAAAGAAAGCCGACCTTTCGCTTTCCCAGTCCGCCCAGGCGGTCTCCCTCATCACGGGGCACAACAGGAAAGAACTCTACAAGCTCGCCTTGGAACAGGAAGAATGAGCGAAAACGCGATCATAGAAAACGACAGGCTCTTCCAAAGCGAAATCGGCACCGTCGTAAAAATAACTTCCGACGGCAAAGCGATAGTGCGCCTCTCCCGCACCAAGGCCTGCGAATTCTGCGGACAGTGCTCCGTTTCCGTAGAAGACGGCATGATGGAGCTCACCGCCGATATCCCGGAAGGCGAATCTATCAGCGTCAACGACAAAGTTCGGATCGACAAAAAGCCAAAAGTTCAAACGAGAGCCATCCTGCTTCTCCTCCTGCTGCCTCTTATAGGCCTGCTTCTCGGAGCAGGCATAGGACATCTCGCCTTTTCCCCGAAAGAGCCCCTTGTAGCCCTCACGGCGCTTCTTGGCCTGATCCTGGCTTTCATCATCTCCACCGTACTGATAAGAATGAAAAAATGGCACCGAGGCGCCGGCCTCACGGTTAAAAAACTTTTTACCCTGATCTTGCTCTCCGCTTTGATTCTGTGTTCTTGCAAAAGAGCTCCCGCCGTTCAACCCTCAAGAGCCGAGTCGGACGCGGAGTACAAAAATCCCATGCCGGTTTCCCCGGATGAAGAGTTCATGAACCAAAAGCAGATCTTCTGCGAATACCTTCCCGTTCCGGACAGCGTGCTGGATAGAATGAAAGGCAAATCTTTTCCTGACGATTGTGAGATAGACAGAAGAGAATTGGCATACTTGAAGGTAAAATATTACGGTTTTGACGGAGAAGTCCACATTGGCGAATTGGTTCTTCACAGAAAAGCGGCTGACAAAGTGGCCTGGATATTCGTTTCCCTTTTTCAAAGCCAATACCGGATAGAGAAGATCAAGCTCATAGACGATTACGACGCCAGCGACGAGGCCTCTATGACTGACAACAACACGAGCGCTTTCTGCTACAGGACCATAGCCGGCAGGAAGAAACTCTCAAAGCACGCCCTGGGGCTCGCCATCGACATCAACCCCCTCTACAACCCCTGCGTCACCTACAACGAGGACGGCTCCATTAAAAAGGTTGAGCCCGAAGCGGGCAGGCCGTATATTGAAAGGGACGCTTCCGACCCCAGGCGCATCACCAAAGACAGCGAGATCTACAAGCTCTTTATAGAAAACGGTTTTAAATGGGGCGGCGACTGGGGGAATCCCAAGGACTACCAGCATTTCGAGTATAAGCAGGAATAGTCTGCCATTTTTCCTTTCCTTATGCTAAAATAAAATATTAAACAAAAAAATAAGGAAAGGAAATGAAAGAAGTTAAAAGAGTGGCTGTTATTCCCGGCGACGGGACGGGACCGGAAGTCATAGGCGAGGGCTTAAAGGTCATCAAGGCCGTTTTGCCCAGCTGCGGCTGCGACATCGAGTTCAAGCATTTTGATTTCGGCGGCGAAAGGTATATGCGTACAGGCGAGACTTTGCCCGACGGCGCGATCGACGAACTGAAGACCTTCGACGCCATCTATCTTGGCGCCATCGGACACCCGGACATCAAGCCGGGCATTTTGGAAAAAGGCATTCTGCTGAAGCTCAGGTTCGAGCTTGACCAATATATCAACCTAAGGCCGGTCCGTCTTTTCCCGGGCGTTGAGACGCCGCTCAAGGGCAAAGGTCCGGAGGACATCGACTACACCGTGGTCAGAGAGAATTCCGGCGACGTCTACACCGGCATGGGCGGCGCCATGATGGTCGGCACCAAGGACGAGGTCGCCACTCAGGTCATGGCTTACTCCAGGAAACAGGTTGACCGCTGCCTAAGGTACGCTTTCGAATACGCCAGGAAATACGGCAAGGCGGCCAGGGGCAAAGCGGACAAGAGCAAACTCGCCCTGGTCGGCAAGTCCAACGTTTTGACCTACGTCTTCGACATGTGGAACAGGGCTTTCGCCGAGATCGGCGAGGAGTATCCCGACATCAAGCGCGAATATTACCACGTGGACGCCACGACGCTCTATCAGGTGGCGAGCCCCGAGATGTTCGACGTGGTGGTCACCACTAACTTGTTCGGCGACATCATAACCGACCTGGCGGCCATCACCCAGGGCGGTCTGGGCGTTGCGGCGGGCGGCAATCTGAATCCGGAAGGCGTTTCGATGTTCGAGCCCATCGGCGGCACGGCCCCCATGTGGACAGGCCAAAACAAGATCAACCCCTTGGCGGCCATCTGGTCCGGCGCGATGCTTCTGCAGAGCCTCGGCGAAGAGAAAGCCGGCGACGCCATCGTCGAGGCGATAGGGGACACCACGCCGAAGATGAAGAGCATGGCTGCGGGACAGATGGGATACAGCACCACGGAAGTGGGAGATCTGGTCGCGGAAGCGGCTTTGAAGAGATTAAAATAAGGAGGAAATAAATGAAGAGAGTTGCAATTGCCGGCGCTACGGGCGCCGTGGGAACCGAAATGCTGAAGACGCTGGAAAAGAGAAATTTTCCCGTGTCCAGCCTCAAACTTTTGGCTTCCGAGCGTTCCGTGGGACGCAAACTGGTTTTTAAAGGCAAAGAGATAGCGGTGGAATTGCTGCGCCCCGAGGCTTTTGACGATGTCGATATCGTTCTGTCCTCGACTTCGGGAACGCTTTCCAAGCAGTTCTCTCCGGCGGCGGTCGAGAGAGGCGCGGTGGTCGTTGACAACACCTCCGCCTTCAGAATGGATCCCAAGGTGCCGCTGGTCGTTCCGGAAGTGAACCCCGAGGACATCAAGTGGCACAACGGCATCATCGCGAATCCGAACTGCTCCACCATCATCGCCAACGTTCCTTTGTTCCCGATCTACAAGAAATTCGGCCTGAAGAGATTCGTCTCCTGCACGTATCAGGCGGTCTCCGGCGCGGGCGCCTGGGGCATCGAGGAACTCAGGGAACAGACGAAGGCCTATCTCGCGGGCGAACCGATCGTCAAGAACAAATTCCCGCATCAGATCGCCTTCAACGTCTTTTCGCACAACTCGGCCATCGGGCCGGATGGCTTCAACGAGGAAGAGGCCAAGATGATCAGGGAGACCAGGAAGATCTTCCACGACGATTCCATTACGATCAGCGCGACCTGCGTCCGCGTTCCAGTCTTTAGGGCGCACACGGAAGCGCTGCACTGCGAACTGGGCACCAAGGCCACTCCGGATGAGATCAGGGAAGTTCTTTCCACGGCTCCCGGCGTCAAGATAATCGACGACGTTCCGAACAACCACTTCCCGATGCCCATCGAATCCACCGAGGAATACGAGGTGAGAGTGGGCCGCATAAGGGAGGATTATCTCTTCCCCAACGGAATAGCGATGCTTATTTCCGGCGACCAGCTTTTGAAGGGCGCGGCCCTGAACGCTGTGCAGATCGCCGAATTGCTTTTGAATCTTTAACCAACACACAAGGTAAAAATTATGCAGGAAACCAATGCTTTAACGACCGCGGGCGCCAATCTTAGGGCCCTCGTCGACATCCCCGGCGCTCCCGGCTGGGTCGACATGCTCGTTCTGATCCTGGGACTGATCTTCGCGACGATCATCATCAACTTGATCATTACGCTGATCGGCAACCTCATCTCCAGCTTCAAGCCCCACAAGAGAACGGTCATCTCGCTCGTCGTGGTAGTCTTCCACGTCCTGATGTGGCTGATCTTCATCACGGTCTGCATGACTGTGATCGGCGTCGACTTCGTTCCGCTGCTGGCTTGCCTGGGCGTTGGCGGCATCTCCTTAGGCATTGCTCTTAAGGATTCCATCGCCAGCCTGATGGCCGGCATCACGCTTATCGTGGGTGAAGTCTTCGTGATCGGCGACGTCATCAACGTGGCCGGCGTGGAAGGCGAGGTGGAGGAGATCACGATCCGCTACACCAAGCTTCTGGCGGGCGGCGAGAGGATCTACGTCCCGAACCTTTCCATCGTCAACTCGATCGTCGTTTTGAAGAAGTCCGTGAGACTTCCCAAGGCGCAGGCGTAACACTGGGCGGGCATGGCCGAGATAATTCGCAACAGCTTCAGTTGGTCTTTCAGTCAGGCCAAGGATTTCTCGGCCTGCCCGCGCCGGCATTACTGGCAAAGGTACGGTTCCTGGGGCGGATGGGAGGACATGGCTCCCAAGGGAGTTAAGGCCGCCTACCGCCTCAAGCAGATGAAGAACCGCTTCGCGCTTTCCGGCATCGCGGTGGATCTCGCCGTGAAAGCAGCGATACAGTCTGTTTCCCAGGGGAAAGAGACTACTTTGGAGGAAGCGCTCGATCTGGCCACCACTTATCTCAGGAGAGCCTGGATCGAACACATGGAAGGACGCTGGCAGGTGAATCCCAAGCGTTACACCTGCATAAAGGAGATCTACTACGGGGAGTTTTCCCCGGACGACGCGGCGGAACGGATGATGTGGGCCGCGGGCATAAAGGAGAAAGTCGGGCTATGCCTCGAGAATTTTTACGGGATGGTATTGCCGAAGATCCGGCAGTATCTCGCGAAGGGGAACCTAGTCGCTTTTTCCGAGACGGATTTTTTTGAGAAGGAAAGTTTCACTCTGGGCGGAATAAAGATCTACGCTTCGCCGGACACGGTGATACAGTTTGACGACAAGCTTGTCATCTTAGACTGGAAGACCGGCCGGCCTCGGCAGTTCTACGCGCATCAGATGGAAACTTACGGCTTGTGGGCGCAATGCCGCCACGATGTGCCGGCCGACGAGATCGAGCTTGAGCTCGTCTATCTGCCGGACGGAACGATACAGAAGGTCGAGTACGGAGAGGAAGCGGCGAAGCAGACTTTCGAGTACATAAAAGAGACCGTGGACGACATGAGCGACAAATTGAAAGACAGGGACATCGTGAGGAACGAACCGCTGAAGATCGGATGTTTTGAACAGACTGACAAACTGGAAGTGTGTGCGCACTGCAACTTCATGGAATTGTGCGACAGGCGCTTCGCGCTTCATGTTGGCAAGGAATAAATGGAAAAGGCTCCGAAAAAGAAAAGACGCAGCTTCATGAGCAGACACCCCCGTATCCGCTCGGTCGTCTACGGTATTTACGCGCTGCTGTTCGCGCTTGTGGGAATACTTCTCTTCCCGCTGGGGTTTATTCCAAGGAAATGGACTTACAAATTGGGGCGCTTCGTCGGTCTCAATGTCACGTATCACATGATCAGGCGGAAGTGCTTTTTGAATCTCTTCTACGCCTACGACGACAGGATGAACGAGAAGCGCGCCAAATATCTGACGAAGAAGATCGCGGTCAACCTTACCTACAGCTTCCTAGACTGCTTCTATCTCTGGATGTTCAAGTGGCGCTACAGAAAGTACGATCCGGTGGAAGAGTGGAGCGACTGGGCGATCGTCAGCAAGAGCATGGAGGCCGGTCACGGCGTGGTGGTCGCCACGGCGCATTATCACTGCTTCGAAGTGATGCCGGTGCATTTCTGCTATACGCGCCAGGGCTTCGACGGCGGCGTGATAGCGCGCACTTTCCCGTCTCCTTTGGCGGTCAAACTTTACACCTGGCTAAGAAAGCGCTACAACATACTCTCTTTTTACAACGACGCGAAAAGCATCATAAGGACCTTGAAGCGCGGGAGAGTCGTGGGCGTTCTGCCGGATCTTTACGCCAAGAGAAAATACAAAGTGCCGACGACTTTCTACGGGAAGCCGACGACGACTTTCGACATTCACTTCAGGGTGGCGGCCCTTTGCGACTGCCCGGTCGTGCCGGCTTTTCTTATGCGCAAGAAAGCCTGCCCCTGGAAATACGGACTGTTGTTCTACGATCCCATTTATCTTTCGAAAAAGCCCAGCGAGGAGGAAGTCGACGCGAAGGTGCAGCAGCTTTCCTACGTTTTCGAATACCATATGCGGCGCTTCCCGACGGGCTGGATCTGGTTCCATAACAAATGGCGGATATTCTGATGAAAAAAGAAAACAGTATCGCGGTCTGCGTAATGGCCGGCGGAATAGGGGAGAGGTTCTGGCCTCTCTCGAGGACGATGCGTCCCAAGCAGCTTCTCGCCATAACGGGCGAGAAAACGATGCTCAGGGAAACGATCACGCGGCACGCGGGCCTCTCGGATAATGAGAACGTTTACGTTATCACCACCAAGGAACAGTCCGAGCTCATCGTGAAAGAGCTTCCGGAGATCCCTGAGAAGAACGTGATACCGGAGCCCTGCGGACGCAATACGGCCCCCTGCGTGGCCTTGGGCGCCGCGCTTCTGTTTGCCAAGGATCCGGAAGCCGTCATGGTCGTCGTCTCGTCCGACCATCACATTCCTGACAGCGAAGCTTACCGCGCGACGATAAAAGACGCCATAACCCTGGCGCGCCAGGAACACGCCCTCGTTACGATAGGCGTACTGCCGCGCTACCCCGAGACCGGCTACGGCTACATCGAAGGGAAGACCGAGATCAGTTATCCCGGAAAGACGAAAGGCTTGAAGGTCACGCGCTTTTTGGAGAAGCCGCCTCTTGCGGTCGCCGAAGTTTTGTACAAGACGCCGGGCGTTTTCTGGAACGCCGGCATGTTCGTTTTCCGCGCCGCGGACATCCTCGAGGCTTTCGCACGCTTTATGCCGGAAAGCAACGCCGAGCTGAAGGCAATTATCAAAAAGGCCGGGACTCCCGATGAGCGCGCGGCGATCGAGAATTACTACCGTGTCGTCGAGAAGATCTCGATAGACAACGCCGTGATGGAAAAGGCCGACAACGTCGCCGTAATGGCCGCGGAGTTCAAGTGGAACGACGTCGGCAGCTGGACTTCCGCTTCCGCGCACTGGCCGGAAGACGAGAAGGGAAACCGTCTGAAAGGCGAAATAAAACTTCTCGAATGCGAAGACTGCATCGTGGGCAATTATCACGAGGGCCTGGTGGGAGTGATAGGCCTTAAGGACGTCGTGGTGATAAGGACGGACGACGCGACCTTGGTCTGCGCCAAGGACAAGGTCCAGGACGTCAAGAAACTGTTAACCGGGCTCGACGAGAAATACAGGTAATGCGCATCTTAGCCGTTGACATAGGAAGCGTGCGGACGGGCTTGGCCGTATCCGACCCGCTGGGCATGACGGCCCAGCCGCTGCCGACCATACCAGGCGGCGGAGCGAAGGTCAACGCCAAAAGCGTTATGGAAGTGGTGAAACAGTACGCCGCGGAGAAAGACGAGGCGCGCCGCATAGGCACGGTCCTTTTGGGAAACCCCATCATGCTGAACGGCAAAAAGAGCGAGAGAAGCCTTATTTCGGAAGAATGCGCCAGACTGCTTTCGGAATATTTAAGGCAGCAGATCGATTATCCTGTGGAAGTCGTATTGAAAGACGAGCGGCTGACTTCCGTCGCCGCGGAAAGATGCATGCTGAGCATGGACGCCAGCCGCAAGGTCAGAAAAGAAAAAAAAGACCAGCTGGCGGCCCAGCTGATATTGGAAAACTACCTGGAGACAAGACGCCGTGCCTAGAAGACTGAAGATACTCGTCGTCTTAATAATGACGCTGCTCATAGGCGGCTGCATGCTGCCGAGGATGTTCGTGGCGGCCTTCATTCCGTTCCAGAGACTGATGATCTGGAGCGCGGCGGCCGCGGCCCGCTACGGCGCCCCACTCGTCATGCTGTTGGTCGACGCTTCCCCGGAAGCGGATCCCAAGCTGGTTCCCGGCGACATCGTGGAGCCGTATCTTATGGACGAACTGGCCACTCCCGAAATGCTGGCGCAGAGGGAAGACCTTGTGAAAGTTTACATTTTCAAAGGCGAACGGTTGAGCGAGGAGCACTACAGAGAGATCCTCCTTGACACGACATTGAACGGGCAGACGCTTTGCGCCATGCCTCTGGCCTCTGAAGATGTTCCCCGCATAAAAGAAACGCTTGCTCGAATCGGCGTCGAACTTGAGGAGGGCGAACTATGAAATTCTTCTTTTTCCTGGTGCTCCTGGCTTTGCTGGGTATTTTTGTCGCCTACAAGTACCAGGAGGCCCACCCTGACAAAGGCGGGCTGTTCAGCTACGACCTGAGGGATAAGGAAGTGGAAAGCACGATCACTCCGCCCTCTACTTACCGCGTGCTTGACGCGAGTTCAGCTGACCGCTTCATCGTGCTCCGCAACAACACCGAGACCCAGAATTTCCACCTGGTCGGCCTGGTTGGGATCCCCGCTGACGGCAGCGACATTTTCGAATGCGGTAAAAGCGCGGAGGAACTGAAAGCCCTGAGCTCCAAGGCGCTTGATTTTGCCAAAAACCTTGTGGTCGGCAGGTCTGACCTTCACGTCAGGGAAAGGAACAGGGAGCACAAAGGGGAAACGCTTTTCGTCGAAGGCGACATCATTTTGACGAACGGCGCATCGTTGTCGGAACTGGTCATCAAAAACGGTTACGCCATGAGCGATCCGGACGCCGTGACTGATTACGAGGGTTTCGAAAGGGAAGCCAGGAAAAAAGAGAACGGCGTCTGGTCGAACTCCGTCCCCCTGAAAGACAGGGTCAAGGTAACATCGAGTATAAAGCAGAAAGGGCTGAACAGGGATTCTTACGCTCAGCAGGCCTCGATGACCAAGGATATCCTGGAAAAATTCGCCAGCGAGGAACGCTGCGTTTCCGCCCAGCTCGACATTTCCGTAAAGCCTCCCATGACCAGGAGCTACGAACTGATGATCTTTTGCGATTACGCTATGGAACAGATCATGGGGTCCGATGAGGAAGGCGGGGAAAAGATCGTCAGCAAGGAGACTGAACGTACGAAAGAAACCCTTACGCTGACGACTTTGGCCACGAACATAACCCTTCGTTCCTCCGCTTACGAAATGAGCAAGATATCTAGGGGCGGACGTACTTTCAGACAAGGTATGTTCTGCTCTTCCTGCACTTTAAGAGTTTTTTTGGAGGGCGAGGAGATACATTCCGACGCACAGATTTTCTAACTGTTTCAAAAAGTTAAAACATCAATATTCTTTCCGCTATTTTTTTTGAATCTTTCAGTATGTTAAAATAATCACGATGAAAGGGACGAATATCAAAATTATGAGACCTGCCGGCGTGGCGCTCCTGGCGGTCCTGACGATCCTGACGGTCCTCTCACTTTTGGCCGGCAGCTTCGCGGTGTCAATCTCGATTGACGAGAACGCCTCCCGCCAGACCCAGGCTGAGCTTGGCCTGCGCATGCTCTACCAGAGCGGCGCCGCCCACGTCAAGTCGGCGCTCATGAGCGCCGCCATGGCGGAAAACAACAAACCGGGCGAGATGCTTTCCCAGACCAAGGCTCTCCAGCCAGTGACCAAGGACGGATTCGGCCCCTGGGTCTACGTTAAGAACGAAAACGGCGACGCCATCGGCCGCTACCGCGTGAGAGTGGAGGACGAAGCCGCCAAGCTCAACATAAACAAAGCCTTCCTGACGGAAAAATCCAAAGGCTCCGGCTGGGACACCGGCGAAATATCCATTCCCGACGGACTGGGAGTCACCGAACGCACGGCCAAAGACCTCCTGAAATACAAGTACGGCCTTAACGGCGTTCCCGGCGACAGGGGAGACGACGACCAGAACAACGCCCTTCTGATGACGGACGGCCTTGACAACAACGCCAACGGCGTCATAGACGAGTACGACGAAGGCGTGAACGATCCCGGAGAATATATCCCTAGCCGCCCCAGGGGCGACGACCGAGCTTTCTCTACATTGCGCGAAGTCATGCCCTTCCTGCTCACTTCTGACAATTTCAAAAAGCTTTCCGAAGCGAGCCAGGAGCGCGCTATCAGGGAGCTTTACAAAAGGGCGACGCTTTACTCGACCGACATGCCGGGCAGCTCGACGCTTCCGAACGACCAGCCCTCAGAAATAAACTCCATCACAGGCGCCGAACTTAGGAAACGCCTCAATTCGATGCCGAATCCCGTCGAGGCTCAGTCCAGGGCCAGAAACCAGCTGGCGGCCAACATGATCGACTACCGCGACGAGAACCACGTCATGACCACTTTGGGCAGCGACATCTACGGCGCGGAGGCCATCTGCTTCAACGAAGTTTTGGCGAACGAAGACTCCATCACCTTCTGGGTAAGGGACACCAGCGCTACTGACGGCCTTGTCAGGGACTGGGTCAAGCCCTCATACTGGGAGGACCAGTACGACTCTAAGGACAACAGCCGCCTTCTGCACTGCCCCTTGTGGTACTACTGCTGCATAACCGACAAGGTCATCAGCCACAAGCTTTTCTGGCACCACTCGATCAGGATGAACAGCACCTGGAAGGTGATAAGATCCAACGACAGCCACCAGGGCCACATAAACATCTCGAGCGGCAATTTCAGGCTTCCCGCCGGACCGGGAGAAGCCCAGTCAGCCACCAACCCGCGCTTTTTGAACTGTGACGGCGACGCCTGGGGCGGATCGAATCCCAGCCAAAGCTACCGCGACACTTACATCAAGCTCCTCAACATAATGAAAAGCAGGAGAAAAGTCAACGGCAGCGGCACCGTGCGTTTCGAGAAAAACATGTTCAAAAACATGTACTGCGTGATCTGGGCCTGGCGCGGCAGCAAACAGCTCGGACAGTTCAAGGTCACTTCCTCCGACGACGATGAGATCAAGATCAACACTTCCGACGTGGATTCCGGCAGATCGCTCGCTTCCATCTGCCAGACCGAGAACATAACGAACGGCCAGTCACTGGCCGTAAGCTTCCTGGCCTGGTCGCAGGGCATCTCCGCGATTCTGCCGAAGGTCAACTGGTATCACTGCGTCAGGAGGCCTGACGGCGCCGGACGCTATTACAAGGTCATCATCACCAACGACCCGGTCGACTCCTTCAAAGGCTACAACTGCCGCACGCTCGGCATCTCCGGGAACCCCGGCAACGAGCACACGGTCCTTGAGGATGACAAAGCCTGGGAATACAAGGACGGCAAGCCTCAGAAGGTCGACTCTACGGGCTGGCTGGACGTTATCGTCAAATCCTCCGAAAAAGTCAACCACAACACCAAGCAGTACCAGTCCCTCGGATACCTGCGTTTGATCGCTCCGGAAGTGGTCGAGATGTACAACGCTTCCGAAACGGCTGTTTCGCTTGCCAACTGGAAAGTCGTCTGCAACACCGGTACGATGGCGACCGAGATCGGCAACATTAAAAGGACGACCTATTACGATCAGAAGGCCGGCGGAAGGATCGTGGACGACAACCCCGCGGTGATGCCGAGAAATCACTTCTACCTCGTCAACGACGCCGAACTGTTCGACATGCGCTACGGCAACGGCGATATGCTCTGGGGCTCGGCCGCTACGGAAAGGATCCCTGTCTTCGAGATGGACTCCAAGCACTGGGGTATTTCCTTCAAGCTTAAGAAAGTGACGCACGGCAACACGGAATATTACTATTATATCGACAGCGGCCAGACGGTCCTCGACAAGAAGCTGTTCCAAGGCGAATCCATCCGCCTTATCTACAGAGGCGAAGAGGACGACCCGAGATCCTGGCACGGCCGCATCTTCCCCCTGCTCTGGTGGGAAGAGGAGGACGGCAAGCGCATCAGGGTCTGGAACGAATACGCCCGCTACAACGTGAACACGCCGCCTGTCAAGAACTGCGAAGTCATGTTCCTCGGTCTGCCGGCTAGAGGCGGTATCGTTTCCTTGACCTTGAAGAACGAGTACAACCAGGTCACGGCCCGTACCGTCGAATACGGTTCCGTGGACGTCAAGGAAAAGGGCTATAGCACCGAGAAAGAGGACCCGACCCACTACAAGTGGGTGAAACGCCCCAGGCCGACCATCGGCGGCACGGAAGATCTTGCCATCAACACCGCTATGCGCGCCAAGAAGAGTCGTCCGACCTGGATCAAGAACGGGCCTTTCGGCAGCGTTGCGGAAATGGGCATGGTCAGGACGGCCAGAGACTTTGAGAACCTCGGCACCGCCGGCGGCGAAACTAGCGGCAAAATGAAGGTAGCTACTCTTTCCGACTACTTCTGCACAGGATCCCTGCGCCTGAACGCCGTGGACGGCAACGTCGAAGTCAAAGGCTGGGAGCCCAGCAAATTCGAGGTCGACAGGTACGACGCCGCTTCCGTCTCGGCCAAGGACGCCAAATGGGAAGTCGACCAGTGGAAGGGACACACCCTCCGCTACCTGACCGGTCCGCTGCGCGGCGAGACTTTCGCCATACACGGCAACACGGCCAGCAGCTTGAAACTGGTCGCCGAGGACAATCACAACAGCCCGAGATCAGTTCCTCAGCGCCTCTTGAACAAGCCTAACAAAGGCGATGAATTCACCGTCGGCCCCGGCTACCTTACGCCCGTGTGCTACACAAGGAAGACCAATCAGGAAGGCGAATGGGTCTGGCACGACGCCATTCCCATCAAAGGCACGTACAACCTCTACGTCTACGGTCTGAACGACGCTATCTCCACGACGGAATTCCTTGAGGAGAACTACAACTCCAGTCTCGACGTCGATCTTTGGAACTACACGACCGGCGAGTGGAACAACCTCTGCAAGCGCAAAAAATACAACAAGGAAGACAGCTTCCTGGCCGGCAAGATCACGCCTGACCATATCTCCATGAACGGCGACATCAGGATGCGCCTGACGCCGCACGACGTCATCGACACCACGAAAGCTTTCGCCGAGGCGGCCGCCAAAGGCATCATCGACCAGCCTTACCGTTCCGGCTACGCCTGGTTCAACTACGTCATGGTAAGCCCCATTCCGGTCGTAGGCAGAGTGAACTTCAACACGGCCAGCAAGGAGCTGCTTGCCGCGCTGCCCGGCATCACTCCCGTTTTGGCCGCCAACATCGCGGAAGGTCTTGACGAGAACGGCAAGCCGACGCTGAAGCCTTACAAGACGCCCAGCGACATCCTCAAAGTCAAGGGCGTGAAGCTTGGCAACTACAGGCGCTTCGCCAACCTTGTCTGCATCGACTCTTACGTTTACACAGCCAAGATCGAAGCCGAACTCTTCGACGACGTGGACCACGACGGCGTCTACACGCCCGAAGTCGACCACCAGAGCGCCAATGGTCTTAGACACTATATCTTAAAGAGCAACCCCGGCTCGGACATCGAGCACTGCGTGGAAGAACTGGAGGAATTCTAATGAGCGGACTACCCCTTACGAACGACAATTTCGAAGCTGAGGCCCTGAACTTTGAGGGCGCTGTCATAATCGATTTCTGGGCCACCTGGTGCGGCCCCTGCAAGGCCTTCATGCCCATCGTGGAAGCCTTCGCGAATGAACACCCTGAGATCAAGTTCTGCACGGTGAACGTCGACGAGGCCCCGGAGATCGCCGAACGCTATGAGATCATGAGCATACCGACTTTGGTATTCCTTAAAGGAGGGGAGCTGAAAGAGATCTCCGTCGGCTCCCTTCCTCCCAAAGTCCTTGCGGAAAAAGCCGAGAAAGCCTTCGCATGATAAGACTTATTTCTCGTGAATGGCCGTTCCTTGCGACGGCCTTTTTTGTTAGTGCCCTGATTTCTGGGATGCTGGCTTTCCTGCTGGTAAAACTTGGCTGGTGCGCTCCGACCCGCACGGGTGGGAAGATGCCTTTGACTGGAGGAATAGGGATCCTGTTGGGTTTTTTGATCGGTTCGTTAGCTATAGTAATGCGTATTCATACAGATAATGTTCTTATCATAATTGTATATCTTGTTTATTTACTTCCCATTGTTTTGCCGTATTTTATTCTAGGTTTTATTGATGACATCGTTCATTTTAGGCCTTTGCCTAAATTTATCGGTTTTGTTTTGATAGCTCTTCTTCATTTTTCCATTCTTCAGTGGTTAGGAAAATCTGAAGCTAATTTCAGCCTTTTCAATAACATTTTGCTAGTTTCTGCGCTGTTCTTTTTCAGCAATTCCTATAATTTTCTTGACAACGCCGATGGACATTGCGCGACGGCTTTTTTGGGATTGGTTTTCGCCTTGCCATTTTTTGCGGGATCCACGGAATATATGCCTCATTTGTGTCGTGTCGCTGCGGCCGCGGTCCTCGGTTTTCTTGTTTGGAATTATCCCTTTAAGCCGAAACTTTACCTTGGTGACGCCGGCAGCCTGCTTTTGGGCTCCGGAGCGGTGGCGCTGATATATATAAGCTTTTTGTTTGACGAGCGTTTTGTTCTGAACAAGCTTTGCTATTCCGTGCTGCTTCTGGCGTTCCCTTTGTACGACACCTGTGCGGTCATGCTTCTCAGAGTCCTAAGGGGACAGAATCCGACCATCGGCGGGCAGGACCATTATTCGCACAGACTGATGAGGGGAGGATTCCCTCTGTGGCTGGTTAATTTGATTGCTTTTACGGCGGCGGGCGTTCTGCCCGTGATCGTGTTGAAACTGCCTTCTCAAACCGTCTTTTTCGGCCCTTTCGTCATTTGGGCGTTCCTACTTTTCCTCGACGTTCTGGCGGCCTCGTTGGCAAAAAGGGCGGGGAATTCTTCCGAAGCGGCCTAGGCAAGGCTTTATAGGCCTTGCGGTTTGACTTTTCGGGCCGTTTTTTATATCATTTCTAATAAGTTTTATACCGTGGAAAAATATCTCCGGCGGCGCGAGTCAGCACACGGGTTTCCTTCAGTTTGGGAAAGACGCGATCCAACCGGATAATCTAATGAGGAACAATGAAACTAGGATTAACCACCGCAAGTTTCGACACGGCTATTCAAGGCGGCCGTACCAATTTGGTGAAGATCATTGAATCAGCCGCGAATCTGGGCTTCGAAGGCCTGGAAATCATCAACAAGAAAGAGGTTTGGCGCAAGGATATCAGCGATGATATCAAAGTCAACCTGGTCAGGATGCGCGAGAAAAAGCAGCGTTACTTCGCCTATGGCGTAAGCTTCGACCTCGGTCTCTCCGACGATACGCTCCGCTGGCGCATGATGAACAAAGTTAGGGAAGCCATCCTTCTCGCCGCCGTCACGAACGTCAGCTACGTTACGCTTTACGGCTGCCTGACGGAAGAAGGCGCCGTCTTCGCCGAAAAGAAGGACGTTCTGGTCAAGACGATCAAGGACTGCCTGGATCTGGCGGAAATGAAGCACGTGACGCTCTGCCTTGCCAACGACAATCCTACCCTGAACGGCATCGCCAATCTTAAGGCCGTCTGCGAGGAAGTCGCCTCCCCGAACTTCAAACTCAGTTTGGACCTGGGACAGATCGCCATGGGCGGCGAGTGCCCCGTGGAAGCTCTGAAGACTCTGAGCCAGTATGTCGCCGAAGTTTTGGCGACAGACGTTAAGGAAGCCGAAGGCGGACAGCTTGAGTTCTGCGCGGCCGGCGAGGGCAAGGTCCCGTTCGCCGATGTCATCGCGCTGCTCCGTCAGCTTTCCTTCGAAGGCTTCATCAGCGTTTACTACAAGGGCAGCGAAGAACCCGCCGACGGCGTGAAGCGCTGCGCTGAGAATCTCAAAAAGCTTTTGAGCGAATAAGAGGAAAAATATATGGCTACTAAAATCAGACTTAGAAGAACAGGTACCACCAATCTGGCCACTTTCCGCATCGTCGCCGCTGACGAACGTTCTCCGCGCGACGGCCGCTTCCTCGAAACTCTGGGTTCCTACGACCCGAGGAAAGAGGGCGATGAGAAAGTCCAGCTGAACGTCGAACGCGCCCAGTATTGGGTGAACGTCGGCGCCCAGGTGACTCCGAAAGCCATTTCGCTTTTGAAGTCCAAAGGTGTCGTTTTCCCGAGCAAGGCTACCAAGAAAGCCAAAGAAGCTCAGGAATAAAAGCGGTTTGCTTTTTTGCTCTTTCACATGAAAATCGATGTGCTGACCCTTTTCCCCGGCTCCCTTGAAGCGTATTTGAAAGAGAATATCGCGAGAAGGGCGGGTGAAAGCGGGCTGCTGGAGGTGAAGCTTCACGACTTTCGCGAATACACTCACGACCGGCATCGCACAGTTGACGATTCCCCCTACGGCGGCGGCCCCGGAATGCTTATCGGGCCCGCGCCGATCTTCGAGGCCATGGACGACCTTGAGCTCTGGGACGCTTACAAGATCTTTCTTACTCCCAGCGGCAGGCCGTTAAGCTACGGCGTCGCCTGCGAACTTTCGAAGCGCGACCACATAATGATCCTCTGCGGACATTATGAAGGAGTCGACCAGAGAGTGCGCGACATAATGGACGAGGAGATCTCGATAGGGGATTACGTCATAAGCAACGGTTCGGTCGCCGCCATGGTTCTTATAGACACCGTGACGAGGCTCATACCGGGAACGCTGGGAAACGAAGACAGCGCCGAGAACGATTCGTTCTGCGACGGGCTTCTCGAGTATCCCCAGTACACCCGTCCCGAGGAATACCGGGGGATGAGAGTGCCGGACGTTCTTTTGAGCGGGAACCATCAGCTCATCGCCAAATGGAGAAGGGAGAAGCAGCTTGAACTAACGAAGCTGCGGCGCCCCGAACTTTTGGAGAAAGCGCAAAAAGAAGAATAATCAAGAAAAATCAACAAAAATCAAAAATACTATGAGCAAATTGATCGAAAAAATCCAAGGCCAGAAAAGAGCGGAAGCCCTAGTGCCTTTCCGCGTTGGCGACACCGTCAAGGTGAACCAGAAGATCCGTGAAGGCGACAAAGAGCGCATCCAGGTCTTCCAGGGCGTCGTTATTGCCCGTCAGGGCGGCGGCGCGGGCGAGACCTTCACGGTCCGCAAGATCTCCTTCGGCGTCGGCGTTGAGCGCGTCTATCCCGTCAACTCCCCGAACGTGGTGAGCGTCGAGGTCGTAAGAGAAGGCTCTGTCCGCCGCGCGAGGCTGTACTATCTCCGCGGCCGCGTCGGCAAAGCCGCCAAGATCTCTGAAAAGCGTCGCGCCAACTAGGCGTACTTTTGGGCCCCCGGCGGTTTACCGCCTGGGGCCTAACTCTTAAAAATAACAAGAAACACTATGGCATCTGAAGATCTTATTCTGGATATTTTGCTTGAACAAGGCAAGATCAAACAGGAGAATATTGATAAGTGTCGCGACAACCTCGGCGTCAGGGCCAACACAATGCTTGAGCTTCTTTGCCTCGACGGCGTCATCAAGGAAGATGAGCTGGTCGCCTTCTTGGTCGACTATCTCTCGGTTCCTTCCGTGACACTCTCCGACAACACTATCCCCCCCGAAGTAATCCAGTGCGTCCCCGGCGAATTCGTCAGAAAGAACCATCTCATGCCCTTCAAACTTGAGAACAACACTCTGACCGTCGGCATGGTGAACCCAATGGACGTTGACGTCGTTGACAACCTGACTGTTGAACTAAACAAGAACCCCCAGACCCAGGGCATTTCCGTCGAGACGGCCATCGCCGGCCCCATCGACATTCAGAATGCCATAGACCTCTACTACCGCGGACAGCAGTTCGAAACGGCTGTCTCTGAGGCTGAGGAAGGGGACTACAGCGAAGCGCTGAAAGGAATAGGCAACATCTCCGGCGGCGAAGGCGAGGACGAGGCGCCCATCATCCGTTTCGTCTCGGCCATCATTACCCAGGCCTACCGCATGCGCGCTTCCGATATTCACATTGAGCCTCTTGAGAAACGCATTCGTATCCGCTACCGCATCGACGGCGTTTTGAAAGAGATGGAATCGCCTCCCAAGAGACTGCAGGGCCCCATCATGTCGCGTTTGAAAATTATGTCCGGCATGAACATGGCTGAGCGCAGGATCCCTCAGGACGGCCGTATTAAATTCAAAGTCGACAAGGTGGTGCTTGACCTGCGCGTCTCGAACCTCCCCGGCACGCACGGCGAATCCGTGGTCATGCGTATTCTGGATAAATCGTCCCTGATGCTCGGTCTTTCCGAACTGGGCTTCCTTGATGAGGACGAGAATACCTTCCGTCATCTGATCTCCATGCCTAACGGCGTGTTGCTGGTGACGGGCCCGACTGGTTCCGGCAAGACAACGACGCTTTACGGCTGCTTGAACTTCCTTAACAAACCGGACGTCAAGCTGATCACCGTGGAAGACCCTGTCGAATACATGCTGGGCGGCATTAACCAGGTCCAGGTGAACGACGAGATCAACTTCACGTTCAGCCACGCCCTCCGTTCCATTCTGCGTCAGGCCCCGAACATCATCATGGTCGGCGAGATTCGAGACAGAGTGACGGCTGAAATCGCGACGCAGGCGTCCCTGACAGGACATTTGGTCTTCTCGACGCTGCACACCAACGACGCTCCTTCCGCCATCACCCGTCTGATCGACATGGGCGTGAAACCCTTCCTTGTGGCCACGTCCGTCATCGGCGTCATGGCCCAGCGTCTAGCGCGTACCGTTTGTAAGAACTGCGCCTGCGAATACGTGCCCGATCCCCAGGTCTGCAAAGTAATGCACCTCTCCGACGAGTACATCAAGAGTCACAAGTGGATCCACGGCGCCGGCTGCGAAGTCTGCAACGGCACCGGCTACAAAGGACGTAAAGGTCTTTTCGAGATCATGGTCGTTAACGACGCCATCCGCAGACTCGTTTACGAGTGCGTGCCGGCGAACGACATTCGCGCCGAAGCCCGTAAGAACGGAATGGCCACGCTGCGTGAGGACGGTCTTAAGAAGGCCGAGCGCGGTATCACCACGCTTGAGGAAGTCTTGCGTATAACCGCGGTCGACGAGGCCTAATTTGGAGAACAATATATGGCATTTGATATTGAAACTTTAGGTCAAGCTTTGATTGATTCCGGCACCGCGACTCAGGAACAGATCAACGAGGCGGTCCAGGAAGCCCAGGCCAACAGCGTTCCCATCGAAGTCGTATTGGCCCAGAAGAACATCGCGACGGCGGAGCAGATCCACGAAGCGGTCAGCATGGCTTACGGCATGCCGTTCGTCACCCTTGATTACAAGCACATTCCCGAGGATGTTCTCGACCTTATCACGCCGTCTTCGGCGGAACTTTACCGCGCCATTCCTTTCAAACGCGAGGAAAACGGCGCCGTCTCCGTCGCTATGGCCGACCTTGAGAACCTTTCCGCGGTCGATACCATCCGCTACAACTTGGGCGTTGACGTCACTCCCGCTCTGACGACCGACGACCAGATCGAAGCGGTCCTGGAAGGATACTATAGAAAGAAAGCCGAATCGCTGGACGAACTGATCAACGACTTGGCGGCTCTTCGTCCGGAAGAGCTGGCGGAAGACGAAAATTCCGCCCAGAGCCAGACGGGCCCTGTCGTCAAGCTGCTCGAGCTCATTCTTGTCCAGGCTGTGAAAGACGGCGCTTCCGACGTGCACTTCGAGCCGTTCGAAGACGTCTTCAAGATCCGCTACCGTGTGGACGGTTCGCTTTACGAACTGGTTCCGCCGCCGAAATCTTTGGCCCCGGCTCTTGCTTCCCGTATCAAAGTTATGGCAGGTCTTAAGATCGCCGAGCGCCGTCTCCCTCAGGACGGCCGTATCACGGCCCGCATCGCCGGCCGCCAGATCGACCTGCGCGTCTCCACTCTGCCGACCATGTTCGGCGAATCGGTGGTGGTGCGAATCCTCGACCGTGAGGCGGTCAAGCTCGATCTGCGCAACCTCGGCTTGGAAGACGACGTCAGAGAAAAACTGACCGAGATCATTCTGAGGCCGAACGGCATCGTTCTTGTGACCGGGCCTACCGGCTGCGGCAAGACCACGACGCTTTACGCCTGCTTAGCCAGGATCAACGACATCGAATCGAAAGTCATTACCACGGAAGACCCGGTGGAATACGACGTGGAAGGCGTAGTCCAGGTGCCGATCAACGAAGCGGTCGGTCTTACTTACGCCAGATCCCTTCGTTCCATACTGCGTCAGGACCCTGACCGAATCATGGTAGGGGAGATCCGTGACTTGGAAACGACCCAGATCGCTATTCAGGCCTCGCTGACCGGCCACTTGGTGCTTTCCACGCTGCACACGAATGACGCGCCGACGACCATCACGCGTCTTATCGATATGGGCACCGAGCCCTTCCTTATCGGCTCCACCCTCCAGTGCGTCGTGGCCCAGCGTCTTATCAGGAAGATCTGCCCGTTCTGCAAAGAAGAGTATCAGCCGACTCCGGAAGAGCTGAAGAGGCTCGACCCGCAGCATCCGGACGCCTACGGCGACGTCAAGTTCTACCGCGGCACCGGCTGCCCGCACTGCAACAACTCGGGCTACCGCGGCCGTACCGGCATCTACGAGATGCTTGAGATCAACGACGAACTGCGCGACATGATCAACGACCGCGCGCCCGCTACCTCTCTTAGGGACAAGGGCCGCGAGCACGGCATGAGATCTCTGCGCGAGGACGGCATCCTTAAGATCAAACGCGGCATCACGACCATTTCCGAAGTCTGCCGCAGCACCATCGCCCACGGTTAATTTTGAAAAATTACAACTAATATTGATTTCATAAATCGGAGGAAATCATGAGCACTGCTCCAAAAAAGAAAAGCAAATTTGGCGACATCCGAATCGGCGGTTTGAAAAAAGCCACTGTCGCTGACATTGCGCTGTTCACACGCCAGCTGGCCACGCTTCTCGACGCGGGCCTCCCTCTGGTGAGAAGTATCAGGCTGCTTCAGCAGCAGCAGCCCCCCGGAACGCAGCTTGGCTCCGTTCTGAAGGAAGTCGCGGCCGGTGTGGAAAGCGGTAAAACTTTCTCGGACTCCCTTTCCAAGTTCCCGAAAGTATTCGATACGCTTTTCGTCAACATGGTCAAGGCCGGCGAAGCCGGCGGCGTCATCGAGACCGTTCTTAACCGTCTGGCGGACTTCAGCGAAAAGAGCGAAAAGCTGAAAAAGCGCGTGAAAGGCGCCATGACCTATCCTATCGTCATTTTGACCATCGCTTTGCTGGTCTGCGTGCTCTTGCTGGTCTTCGTCATTCCTAAATTCCAGGGCATGTTCGAACAGCAGGGCAACAAGATGCCTTGGATCACCCAGACTCTTATCGACCTCTCCCACGGCGTGGTGAACATCTTCACGAGCCCCATCAAGCTCATCATCGTCGCGGCCGTCATCTTTGTCATCGTGACCCTCTGGAAAGCCTTCAAGCGTTCCAAAGGCGGCGCCTATATGATCGACAAGTTCCTTATTTCCGCGCCGATCTTCGGCACCTTGATCAGGAAGTCCATCATCGCCCGCTTCACCAGAACGCTCGGTACTCTTCTGAACGCCGGCGTGCCCATTCTGCAGGCTCTCGACATCGTGAAAGACGCTGTGGGCAACCTGGTCGTCAGTAAGGTCATCAACAACGTGCACGCCTCCATCAAGGAAGGCGGATCCGTTACCGAACCTCTGGCTGAATCCGGCATCTTCGACGGCATGGTGACAGGTATGTTAAGCGTCGGTGAAGAAACCGGCACGATGGCCCCGATGCTTCTGCGTATCGCCGACACTTACGACGACGACGTGGACTCCGCGGTCGACAGCTTGTCCTCCATCATTGAGCCTTTGCTGATCGTCTTCCTGGCCTTGATCGTCGGTACCATCGTTATCGCGATGTTCTTGCCGATGACCGCCATGTTGAAAGGCGTCGGCGGAGCTTAATAGTTTCTGTTACGCTTCGAAAGGAAGGCCGCTCTCCTACGCGAGCGGCCTTTTCTTTGAAATAGGGAGAACTCATGAAGATCAAAATGACTACGCCGCTTGTTGAGATGGACGGCGATGAGATGACCAGGATAATCTGGAAACTCATCAAGGACATCATCATCCTGCCCAACATCGACCTAAAAAGCGAATACTATGACCTCGGCCTTGAGAACAGGGAAAAAACAGGGGACATGGTCACGGTCGAAGCCGCGGAAGCCAACAAAAAGTACGGCGTGGCCGTCAAATGCGCGACCATAACGCCGAACGCCGACCGCGTGAAGGAATATTCGCTCAGCAAGATGTGGCCGTCTCCGAACGGCACCATCAGGGCTATTTTGGACGGCACGGTCTTTAGGACGCCCATCCTTGTCAAAGGTTTAGTCCCTTACGTTCCCAATTGGAAAAAGCCCATCACCATCGCGCGCCACGCCTACGGCGACATCTACAAGAACAGCGAGATGAAGGTCTCCGCCGGCTCGAAGGCGGAGCTTGTCGTGACATCTCCCGACGGAACCGAAACGCGACAGCTGATCCATGATTTCAAGGGGCCTGGCATCATCCAAGGCGTCCACAATACCGACGAGTCTATCAGCAATTTCGCCAAGGCCTGCTTCGAGTTCGCGCTGTATAAGAAAGAGGATCTCTGGTTCGCCGCCAAGGACACCATTTCGAAGAAATACGACCATCGCTTCAAGGACATCTTCAACGAGATCTTCGCGGAAAATTACAAGGATAAGTTTGAGAAAGCCGGGATAACCTTCTTCTACACTCTTATAGACGACGCGGTCGCGCGCGCGATAAGGTCGGAAGGCGGTTTCATCTGGGCCTGCAAGAACTATGACGGCGACGTCTTCTCCGATCTCATCGCCACGGCTTACGGAAGCCTGGCCATGATGACGTCCGTCCTAGTCTCGCCGAGCGGCGCCTACGAATACGAGGCGGCCCACGGCACGGTCCAGCGCCACTATTACAAGTATTTAAAGGGCGAATCAACTTCCACCAACTCCGTCGCCACGATTTTCGCCTGGAGCGGAGCGCTCAGGAAAAGAGGGGAGATGGACGGTAATTCCGAACTGGTCTCTTTCGCCGACAGGCTTGAAGCGGCCACGCTTCGGACCATAGAGGAAGGGGAGATGACAAAGGACCTCTATCTTGTTTCCACGCTTGACAATAAGAAGGCCTTAGGAACCGAGGAATTTCTCAATGCGATCGCGGACCGCCTTTCCCTGTCTTGACTTTGAGAGGCGTATCTGATAGCATATTGAAACCATATTTTAAGAGGTTATGCGTTTTATCACCATTCTTTTGATCCTGACGATCCTTGCGATCTTCGCGATCCTTACCTTCCAGCCAGCCAGCGTTGAGCTGAGAGAGCTTGAAAAGAAGGAAAAGGAGAAGGCTGCGGAAGCCGCCAGGCTGAGGATAGAGAACGAGCAGCTCAAAAAGGAACTGCACCTCCTTAAATATGACAAATTCTATCTCGAAAAGTTTGCCAGGGAAAATTTCGGCCTTAGCAAAACGAACGAGTTGATCTTCAAATTCGAATAACAGTGCCGCGGGGTAGAGCAGTCCGGTAGCTCGTCAGGCTCATAACCTGAAGGTCGCAGGTTCAAGTCCTGCCCCCGCCACCAAAAATATTTGGCGGAGTAGCTCAGTTGGTCAGAGCAGCGGAATCATAATCCGCGTGTCGTGGGTTCGACTCCCTCCTCCGCTACCAATTCTTACGGCGGTCATTCGACCGCCGTTTTTTTTACCTTGACACCCATTCCTTATTCTCATAAAATATTAATAATAATGAAATATTCTAATTCACAGTTTCGCTCGATGCTGATCAGCGACCGGACCGAAAGGAAGATCCCCCGGCTCGAGGGTCTTTTCGGGAAGGACGACAGGCTTGCCATTCTGATGTACGGCGAGCCGGACCCGGACTCCCTTTCCTCGGCCTGGGCGCTTAGGGAGTTTACAAAGGACCTTGTCGGCAGCGTCGAGATCATTTCACTGGAACCCATAAAGCGCCAGCAGAACCAGCTTTTCGCCCGCAAACTGAAGATACCGTTCACTATCCAGCACGAAGTTGCCTGGGAAAAATACACGAAATTCGCCCTTGTCGACGCCCAGCCCGACTTTTTCAAGCCGCAGCTGCCCATTTCCTTCGACGTCATCATAGACCACCATCCCAAAAAGGGCAACTATCCCTTCAAGTTTTCCGATGTCAGGCCCAGCTACGGCTCGACCGCCACGATCCTATTGGAGTACCTTCTGACTTCCCAGGTCATGATCGGCAAGAAACTGGCGACCGCACTCTGCTACGGCTTGAACACCGACACGGACGACCTGGTCCGGGGCGTTTCGCCGCAGGACGTCGCGGCTTACGGCTACCTTAAGCCCAAGTGCGACTCCCAGCTTCTGCATTCCCTCGAGCTGGCGGAGATCCCAAGAGCCTACGCCCCGTACTTCACGGAGGCCCTCCAGACGGTCCAGGCCGGAGGCTTGTGCCCCGTCATCTGCTTTGCCAAACTGCCTTCTGCGGACGTCTGCGTCCACATAGCCGACTTCCTCTCCCAGTTCACGAACATGAAGTGGGTGGCCGTCGGCGGCATCTGCGACAACGTCATGCACGTCGTCATGCGCGAGAGCTCCCAGGGAGCGGACGTGGGCAAGATAGCGAGGGCCAAGCTCTCGAAATACGGCAGCGCCGGCGGCCACAGGGGCAAATCCAGGGCCGCCATCCCCAAGGAAGCGGTGGAGGAAGCGCTGGGCAAAGATCCCTCCAACGCGGCCCTCACAGCGTGGCTGAGGGGCATTCTGATTTCCAGAACGAAAAAGAGTCTTAAATAAAATTAAGGAGTTTTATGGCTAATCGCGGACTTATAGTCGTTGAGTCGCCTTCCAAGATCAAGACCATCCATCAAATCGTCGGCAACAAGTATGTCATAAAAGCGACGGTCGGCCACATCATGGAGATGCCCAAGTCGCGTCTCGGAGTCGATGTGGAGGATGGCTTCAAAGTCACCCTGAAACCTTTGCGCGGCAAGAGCAACGTCATAAGCGACCTGAAGAAGGCCGCTTCCGAAGCGGGCGAGATATACCTGGCAACCGACCCTGATAGGGAAGGGGAAGCCATTGCGGAACATGTCTACAGCATTCTCCCGCATTCCAAGAGGATCCACCGCATCATGTTCAACGCCATCACGCCGTCTGAGATTAACAACGCGCTTGAGAATCCCACGACAATAAATCTGAAGAGAGTGGACGCCCAGAAGGCGAGGAGAGCCATCGACAGACTGATCGGCTACCTGCTCAGCCCGGAAGCCTCCTTCTACATGGGCGAAAAGAATTTCTCGGTCGGCCGCGTCCAGAGCCCGGCCGTCGGTTTGATCGTCGAAAGGGAAAGGGAGATCGCCAACTTCCAGCCCGTGCCTTACTGGCTCATCAAGGCCGATTACGAGATAAATAAACAGATTTTCACGGCGCAGCTCAAGAGCGGCCGAGTCGAGAACGAAGCCGAGGCCGAGAAGATCTATGAAGCGCTGAAGAACGCCAAGGACCACACCGTCAAGGCCATCGAGAAGTCGGAATTCTCGCGCAACCCGATGCCGCCTTTCATCACCTCGACTTTCCAGCGCGCGGCCTTCAGGGCTTACCACTTCGATCCCAAGTTCTCCATGGAGATCGCCCAGACGCTTTACCAGGGCGTTGAGATCAGAGGCCGCCAGGTCGCTTTGATCACTTACATGCGAACCGACTCCACCAGGATCTCGAAAGAGGGCATGGACATGGCCCAGAAACAGATCGAAAAGCAGTACGGGGAACAGTATTACCAGCGCCGCTTCTACAAGAGCAAAAAAGGCGCCCAGGACGCCCACGAGGCCATTCGCCCGGCACATCCGGAGATCACTCCGGAATCCGTGAAGGAAGTCCTGACCGAGCCCTGCTTCAAGATCTATTCGCTCATCTACAAGCGCTGGCTCGCCTCGCAGATGAAGCCCGCCGTTTACGACAAGACTAAAGCGACCATCATGTCCGACGACGTCGAGATGGAAGCGGAAGGCAAGACGCTGAAGTTCGAAGGCTACCTCAAGGCCTACGGCTACGATCTCAGTGAAGAGGATGAGGACGATTCCGAATCCGGTCTGCCCCCCCTTGCCGAAAACGACAAGCTCGCCATGAACGAGGCGCGCTGCGAAAGGAAAGAGACGCTGCCTCCGCCCCGCTACAACAGCGGAAGTTTGGTCGAGAAACTTGAGAAGCTCAACATCGGCCGCCCCTCCACCTACGCCACGATCGTCGACAAGATCAGGGAAAGGCAGTATGTCGAGGAGACGCGCCCCAAACGCGAGTTCAAGCCGACGGAAAGAGGCTTCAGGCTTTACGACTACCTGAAGGAAAAGCGGCCTCTTGTCATGAACTACGACTACACCGCGGATCTTGAGAAAGACTTAGACGAGATAGAGGACGGCGAGAAAGATTACCTGACCGTCATGGACAAGCTCTTCGAACCCTTGAAAGAAGTCTACTCCAACCAGTCCGGCTTCATGGTAAGCAAACCGACCGTCAAGCAATTAGACATGGCGAAGAGACTGGCGGCCGCCGCCAAGATCGAGATCCCGGAAAGCGCGCTCGTCAACGCCAAGGAACTCTCCAAGTGGATCGACGAGACGAAAGACAACCTTGGCAGCAAGCTCGTCCTGCCGCCCAGCGAAAAGCAGCTCTCCTACGCCGAGAAGCTTTCCGCTGACACCGGCATTCCCATAACGGACGAGATGCGCTTGTCAGCCGAGAAGATCTCCTCTTTCATCGACACGGCTTCCAAGATCCTTGAGCACAAGATGAGAAGCGCCATGCATCCCATCAAGGTGAAGTACGTCATCGACGAGGAGCAGCACACCAAAGAGCACGGCGAGCTGAACATCATCGACATCATAGACGAGAAAGACAAGAAGGCCGTCGGCCTCAAGACTGGTCTTTCCCAGACCACCTGGATCCCCAGGAGCCAGATCGTCTTTTTGAGCGACGACGTCATAACTCTGAAGAGCGAATGGGCGCTCCAGAAGTTCATCGAGAAGAAGCCTGACCAAAAAACTTTCGTAAAGGGCAAGGGCAGGGGCGCCAAAGCCAAAGAGGCTCCCGCCGAGAAAAAGACCGCCGCGAAGAAACCGGCCGCCAAAAAAACGACGGCTAAAAAGACCGCCGCGAAAACTAAGAAAGCATGAATTCCGAGAGAGCGAAACTAGCCGAGCGCTATGAGTTTTTCCAGAATATCTTTTTCCTTCTGGATTACCTTGTGCTGGGCCTTTTCCTTTTCGCCCTCCTGATAGGGGGGAGGGGATCGCTCTCGCTTTCAGTCTGGCACAAGACCGTTGAAGCTGTCAACGGCAACTTCTGGCTTTCGACGCTCATTTTCATTTTCATCGTCCAGGCCGCCTACCAGATCATAACGTTCCCTTACACCTACGCGAAGGACTACAGGCTCGAAAAGATCTTCGACCTTAGCAACCAGAGTTTCGGCGGCTGGTTCTGGGATCTGGTTAAGAGCACTTTCCTGACGACGCTTCTGCTTCTGGCCGCGCTGCTCTTCTGCTACGCCATGATGCGTTACATAGGGCAATGGTGGTTTCTGGCGGCGGGCGCGGGCTGGATCTTTTTGCAGATCGTTTTGGGCATGCTCTTTCCGGTCGTCATTCTTCCGCTCTTCTACAAGAGCGAAGAGATAAAGGAGCATCCTTGCAAGGATCGCCTCATAAAGATGCTCGAATCGAACGGATTGAAAGTGACGGGCCTTTACCGGCTCGATCTTTCCGAGAAGACGAAGAAGGCTAACGCCATGCTCTGCGGCCTCGGCGCGACGAGGAGAGTCATGATGTCCGACGCTTTGCTTGAATATCCCGAGGACGAGATCATCGCCATCATGGCGCACGAAGTCGGTCACTACAAGAGGCGCCACATCTGGAAACTGGCCGCGCTGCACGCCGTTCTTATCCTATTGGGGCTTTTCCTGCTCTCGAAAGTTTTGGCGCTCTACTGCGCCAGGGCGGGCATCGATTATTCCGCGGCCGGGTCGTACCCGGTGTTTCTGCTTTTCTTCTCCCTCTGGCAGCTAGTGACTATGCCTCTGACGAACGGCTTCTCGAGAAAGTGCGAAACGGAAGCCGATCTTTTCGCGCTTCAGTCAACAGGCTTGGGCAAAGCTTTTGCCTCCGCCCTGAGAAGGCTTGCTGAAGGGAACCTCGCGGTCTTGAACGTGCCGCGCGTCATTGAGATTTTTCTATACAGCCACCCCGCCACCGGCAAAAGGATAACCATGGCGGAAAATTGGGAAGGTGAATCATGAACGAGATACAGTCTTTAAGAGGAACGGTCGATATTCTTCCGCCGCAGAGCGCCCTTTGGAACGAAGTGGAACGCAAGGTCAGGGAGCACTTCGAACGCTACGGCTATGAGAACATCAGAACGCCCATAATCGAGCAGAGCGAACTTTTCATGCGCTCCATCGGCGAAGACACCGACATTGTTGAAAAGGAGATGTACACCTTCAGCGACCGCAAGGGGAGAAGCATAACGCTGCGCCCGGAAGGCACGGCTTGCGTCGTCAGGGCCGCCATGCAGCACGAGCTTCTGGGGCAGAAGATCAGGAAGTTTTATTACATGGGCCCCATGTTCCGCTACGAAAGGCCCCAGGCCGGCCGCCAGCGCCAGTTCCACCAGCTGGGCGTCGAGATGTTCGGGACCTACAGCCCGCTTGCGGACGCCGAGACCATATCCATGATGGTAAGACTTTTCGAGATGCTGGGCTTGAAGGGCGTCTCCGTCAACATCAATACTCTGGGCGACAAGGAAAGCCTTGAAAAGTACCGCAGTGTCTTGAGAGAACGCGCGCGCGCCAACTTCGACAAGTTCTGCCCGGACTGCCAGCGCAGGCTGGAACGCAACGTGCTTAGGCTTCTGGACTGCAAGGTGCCCTCTTGCCAGGATATCTTCAAGAACGACCTGCCCAGCATCAAGGACTGTCTTAGCGACGAAGCGAAAAAGCACTACGAGACCGTTCTGAAAGCCCTGGACGACATGGGCATCAGTTACGTCGAGAAGCCCCAGCTCGTGAGAGGCCTCGACTACTACACGCACACCATCTTCGAAGTGACGCACAACTCCCTGGGCTCCCAGGACGCCCTGGGCGGCGGCGGACGCTACAACGATCTCGTGGAAAGCATGGGAGGCGCTCCTACGGGCGCCGTAGGCTTCGCGATAGGCGAGGAAAGGCTCATGATAGCCCTTGCTGCCATCAAAGGTGAAGAGGAGAGCGTTCCCACGACCGATCTTTTCATGGTCTCCATGGACGAAGAGGCGATAACAGAGAATCTGGTGCTTGCGGACGCGCTGCGCGCCATGGGCGTTTCCGTTGCCGTGCTGCCCGAAAAAGCTTCCGTGAAATCCCAGTTCCGCCAGGCCAACGCTTCCCTGGCTCCCTACGTTCTCATAAGAGGAGGCGATGAAAGGTTAAAGGGCGTCTGGAACCTGAAGGACATGAAGAACAGCACCCAGAAAGAAGTCACCAAAGAAGAAATTCTAGCCTTCTTCAAGGAGATAAAGAAATGAACAGGTCAAGGCTTACCAACATCATCTTGACGACCATACTCGTCATCGGCGTAGCCATCCTCGTTGTCCAGATGCAGAACGCCAAGGAAAAACGCAACGCCAAGGGCGCGAAATACGAGACGGCCGCGGCCGAGATGAAAACGGGCGAAAAAAGCGCCTTGGACGTCATCTTCTCGAGGAAGAGCGTCAGGCACTACACCGATCAGGAAGTGGAAACGGACAAACTGCTGACGCTTGTCAAAGCCGGCATGGCCGCTCCGACCGCCATGAACCGCCAGCCCTGGTCCTTCATCATTGTGACCAACATGGCGCAGGTCGCTTCCATAAACGACAGGCCCGGACTCATGATGCTTAAGAAAGCCAAGGCCGTGATCCTTGTCCTCGGCAAGAAGGACGAGAAGTTCTGGCAGCAGGACTGCTCGGCCGCGACGGAGAACATTCTTCTGGCCGCCGAAGCATTGGGTCTTGGCGCCGTCTGGTGCGCCGGGTATCCTATGACGGATCGTACCGAAAGTTACAAAGAGCTTTTCAACTACAGCGACGACTACGAAGTCCTGTCCCTCATCTCCATCGGCTACTCCACGGGTGAAGATCAGCCCAAGGACAAATACAAAGAGGAAAAGATCCACTGGAACCGCTGGTAGAGATGTCTCGCAAAGTTCTCATATTTTTCCTTTCGGCGGCCTTCTTTTTTGCGGCGCTTGAAGCGGTCATCCATCTCGGGATCCGCGTTTCTCCTCCTTATCCCGGCATGTCCCTGACCCCGAAGGAAGAGGCCCAGGTGCTGGAAAAAGGGGAGTATTCCTGCACTTTCCAAAAGATGACGATTGCCGAGACAGGGGAAGTCTGCGCCAATTTCTTCTTTGACGCCAAGGGCAAGACCAAAGACAAGCTCATTTATTACGGCATTCTCAGCGAGGAAGAAAGGAACATGTGCGTGAACCAGGATTCCCCCGCCCGGAAGGTCAAGGAGGTGGTCAGCGCCAAAGGCATCTTCGACCTACAGTATTACGCGGTCCGCCGCTTCCTGATGATCCGCCAAACGATAACGGCTCCCGGCGTCTACTATTTCGCCACCGTCGTTCCCAAGGAGTCCCGCCTGGTTCCCAGGGACCTCTATTATTTTGTCGCGAGCATAAGGGCGAAGCTGCGCTCCTTCTGGCCTTACCTTCTCATGGGAGCCCGCAACGCGCTGCTTTCTCTCCTGACGCTTGGCGCCGGACTCTTCTTTTCCCGGCGGCTTCGCCTGCTGAAGCGCCTGGCGGTAATGTTTTTCTTCTGCGGGATAGCGGCCGCACTGCTTTCCTTCACTCCGGAAGAAATTCTTTTCGCCGCGAAAACGGGGCCGCATGGCCGGCTGCTTTTCAAGAGCGGCGACAGCGCGGAGCTGAAGGGCAGCGACGTGATCTCGGAGGACGTCATGACCCTGGCGCCTTACGCCGCTTTTTTGGCGAAGGTCAAGGGACACACTACCGAGGGGAAGAAGGGCCTGGTTTTCTGCGACCTTTACAAGGCGCCCGCCTACGATTCGGACGATGCCGAGTACCTCATGTCCTTCTGCGGGGATAAGCCGAGGGAAAGATATTTCGCGCTCGACACGCTGCACTCCTTCCAGAAGAAGATCTCCATCCGGCTTTTCCTTTTCAATTTCGGGCAGGACGCCTTCGTCGACGGATACGAGTATTGGGAGATCAAGCTGCCGCCCATATTGATCAAGATCGTGCTTGCCATGAGAAACAGCCTGACGCCGGCTTTCCCGATCGTCTGGCTCTGCCTCTTTTCGGGCGTCGTCATCCTTCTGCTCTATCTCATGCGCGGCCTCGTTTCCAAGCTGACGGTCCTTGGCGCCACGGCCTTCGCGCTCTTTTTGCTATTCCTTCCCGTCTACTGCTTCGGCAGGGAAGAGGCGATAGTGGAGAGGACGCCGACCCGCTTCTACATGGCTGGCGAGCCGCTCTGCCTCTACGCGGTCCGCTGGAGGAACACGCCGAATCCGGAGAAAAGCGGGGATGAGACGATCCTGGAACCGGACGCCAATTTTTACGTCCAGGCTTTCAACGACAAGGAGATCGGAGGAGCGAACTCTCTTTATCCGGACGGCCGCACGGCCTTCACGAAATATTTCACCAGGTTCTACTCCGGGCTCAAGATCAACGTGTATACCAGAAGGGTCAGGATGACGGACGTCAGGCACGTCAAGATCTCGCCTTCCCTCCTTATCGTGAAGGCGGCTGCCTGGCTGTGGATCCTGATACTGGTTTTCGGCGGGCTTTTCCAGATCTTTAAAACGATAGTTGGGAGGGCGGGTGAAAAGGCTTAAGAAGATCCTGCCCTGGCTGGCGCTCCTAACCTTGCTGGTCCTGGCCGCCTACCTCAGGTTCTACCACGTCTCCTGGCGCGGCCTGACCTACGACGAGTGTTTGTCCGAGGAGAGGTCGCACTGGACTCTTTGGCACATCTGGCGCTATTACATCACCGCCCGCGCGCCCGTAAACGCGCTCATTTATTACGTCAACGGGCATATCTTCCCGCTCATAACGGGCCATCCGGTCCTGAGGGAATGGCAGCTGAGGCTGCCCTCGGCGCTCTTTTCCCTCTGCACGATCCCGTTCCTTTTCCTCCTTGGCAGAAGGCTCAAGGACTCGCTTGCGGGGCTTCTTCTGGCGGCTTTGGGAACGGCTTCGCTGCTTCTCGTCATCCACGCCAGGGAAGCGCGCTACTATTCCTTCCTGGTCTTTTTCTCGACGGTCCTGATCTACGAGGCCTCCGTCATTCTCCTAAAGGCGGGCGACAGCGAAAAGACCATCAGAAACTACGCGCTTTATTCGCTCTGCGCTCTCTGCGGCCTCGGCTCGCACCAGGGCTTCTACATCCTTTTCGTCTTCTCCAACGTTTTCCTTTTCTGCCACGCGGCCCTGCCCTTTGTTACCGCGCTTCTGAAAAAGAAAGGGGACTTTTCGGCGCGCTTTGAGCTTTTCTACAAACAGTTCGTTTTCCTTGCTCTGCCCTGCGTAGCCTACTGCTACCAGTTCATAATAACGACCAGCACCGACAAGCCCTACACTCCGACCGGGCACGGCGGCGCGCACCTTATCCCTGAGCTGACCCTGCGGTCTGTCTCGGCGGTCGTGACCGAGCTTTGGCAAGGATATCCTTTCGCGGGATACGTGCTCCTGGCCGCGCTGGCCGCTTTCGTTTTGCTGCTTTTCACCAGAGCGAGACTGGTCGCCTGCTACGCTTTCTTCGTCAAGGCTTCCACTTTCGTCTTCCTTAGGATCGCCACGCAGCGCCTGACCTACGAGGAGTTCCGCGCCAAATACATCATCTTCGTTCTGGTGATAGACATGCTGCTTGTGGCATTGGCCGCTGGATACCTGGCGGATTGGCTCTCGAAGGCAGTCACGCTCGTCTTCCTCAAATGGCCGAACTTCAGGAAAAAGGCCGAGGCCGCGCTTTCCTGCGCCCTCATCCTCGCCGCGGTTGTTTTCGTCTGCCGCTGCGGCGTCGGCGCGGCGCAGGAGGAAGAACTCTTCAACGAGCAGCTGGAGGACGTCCGCTACGTCTTCGATTACCTGGAGAACGCCTACTCGCCCGGGGACGTCGTCATATTCCAGGCCGAGCCGAATTCCTGGGTGCACAAGAACTGCCTTTACGAAAAGTCTCTCAGGGATTACGCCAAGAACTGGACCGTCAGCGAATCGACCTACATGCCCTTCATGAAGGATAACTTCACCAAGAAGGGCTGCTATGTCTGGTGGATGATAATGTACGCGCCGATCAAGGGCTTCAATCCCTATTTCTACGACGGCATGAGGGCCTTCGGCGCGGACGTCAACAAAAAGAACGCCATGCTGATGTGCCGTTCGGCCATGAAGATCAACAACCTGCCGGACGCCGCGTTCCTTACGGTCCTTCTTTATCACTTCTCGAACCTGAGGAAGCATCCCCAGTACGAAAAGCATCTTATCGACGAGTGCCTGAAGGGACAGAACCTGGAGAATTCCGCCTTCTCGAATTACATCGCCAGGACGGTCAGCACCGGCAAGTTCTGCGCCCCGAAATTCGACGACATTTTCAGCGATCCCAAGCTTGAATTCTACGCTTACAGGATCCTCAACGACTGGTACGTTGGGATGAAAGAAGGCTCGAATGAAAAGAAGCCGCTGCTTGTCTCTCCGCTGGAAAGGGCCGTCTACAACTATCTGTCGAGCTGCGCCTCCAAGAATCTCCCCTCGGAGGAGAAAAACCGCCTGGCGCTCATGCGCCTGAAGCGCGGCTGGTGGTTCTACGACAGGGTATACCGCTTTACGCACGACGAATTCCCGCGTCCTTACATCACGCCGGAGGAATTGGAAAGTTATCTCTCGCTTGAGGAGATATACAAGAACAGGGTCCGTTTAGACGCGGCCTACCTTACTCTCAATCCCGATATGGCGAAGGATTGGAACAAACTTTTAAAACGCGCGCGCATCGCTTACAACGAGAAGAAAAATGGAAAAAAACTACAAAATAATCCCTGAGCCGAAACGCATCGTTTACGGCGAGAAAAGCTATTCTATCAAGAAGCCGCTCAGCGAGAAGTTCCGCACCGAGATAGCCACGGCCTGGCACGACTTCCCGCACACCGCGGAGAAGACGCTTCAGGAAAACGGCATCAAGATCCGTTTCTTCGAAGTCGCGAATATGGAAAAGGACGCTTACGCCATCAAGGTCACGGAGAACGGCGTTCTGGTCTCGGCCGGCGGTTATGAAGGCCTGTGCGGAGCGTTCCAGACCTTCCTGAAGATATTGGACGCCACGACCGACAGCATCCGCTGCATGGAGATCGAGGACGCGCCGGACTGCAAGGTCAGGGCGTTTCATCTCGACCTTTCGGTCTACAATTACAAGATCGAGTACGTCAGGAACATCCTTGACAAGCTGGCGGCCCTGAAATACAACGCCGTCATCATCGATTACCGCGGCATGTTCCCGTATTCTCTGCCGTACGCCTCCGCTTTCTACGGCTACAGCAAAGAGCAGGTCTCGAGAATGGTGGCCTACGCCAAGAGGCTTGGCATAACCATGATCCCGCTTTTGCCGGTTCTGAGAAGCGTGAACTTTATCTGGGAGCTTGAGCCCTACATCTGGCTCTCCGATCTGCCGGAAGTTAAAAACGACCGCCTTGCCAAGGTCAAAACGGAATTGCCCGAGGCCAGGGAACTGATGAAGGGTCTTTGCCGCGACCTCGCCAGAGCGCACGGCGGACAGTATGTCTTCCTTGACTTCGCCGGACGCGAAGAGGACAACTCCTTCACCCAGGAACTCAGCCAGTCCCAGGAAGAATACGCCCTGGAGCTCTGCGGTGTCCTGAAAGAGGAGGGGAAGCTGCCCATAACCTGGTCCGACATCCTGAACGGCGACCTTCTCGACAAATGGCCCAAGGGCGGCGCGGTCCTTATGCGCGACAACCGCGAGCTTGACAGCGCGGAGCGCTTCCAAAAGGCCGGTCAGAGCGTCTGGAACAGCTATTACGCCCTCTCTTTCCCCGCGACCGAGGTCAGCATACGCCTCAAGTCCCATCTCCAGGCTCTCTGGAGCATCAAGCAGGACAAGAACGAGCAGGGCGGGGTGGTCTTAGCCTACAGCAGCCACAACTGCCAGAGGCTCGACACGCCGCTTGCCCCGCAGCTTATGCAGGGCGCGATGAGAATGCCCATAGTTCTCGCCTGGGAAGCCGTATACAGAGCCGGTTCGCTTCTGTGGCGCAAGACCTCCACGGAGGAGAGCCTCAAAGAAGGCTGGCCGATCTTCTACTTCGGTTCCGAGAACGAGAAAGTCAAGGAATTCTCCTCCTACATGGAAAATTTCCACCTCAGCGATTCGGACGATTATCCAAAGGCGACCAAGGAGCTTATGAAGATGGCGGAGGCGCTTAAGCCCCATATCCAGCGCGACATGCTGGACCTTGTCTATTTCTACGCCAGATACCGCCTCTACAACCGCTACATAGACCAGCAGTTCTCCCGCAGAAGGGAGATCATGCACGTTGACAAAGTCATTGTCTCGACCAAGGAGATGCACAAGCTTTGGCAGACGGCGATGCATGACAAGCTTCCGCTGGAGACCGTTTCGCTCATGCAGCGCTATCTCTTCGGCTACGTCGAGGAATTGGTCCGCCGGGCGATGAAACGCTAAACCCTTGTTAGGTCGGTTCTGCCTTGACAAAGGGAAGGCGTTTGAATATAATTCTTAACGATAATTTTTACCCTACCACAGGCGCACGGTGCGCTTGCGGGAGAGGGTCACATGTACATTCATTAAATCCGAGAGGAATACGTGTTAACAGTTACGGTTCGTAAAAACGAAACAGTTGACAAGGCGATCCGTCGCCTGAAAAAGAAAGTCGATCGCGAAGGCGTTCTTAAAGTCGTGCGCCAGCATGCCCAGTACGAAAAGCCCAGCGAGAAAAAACTGCGCAAGCAGAAAGCCGCCCGCCGCAACGCTCACCGTTTGATGAAGCTCTACCGCTGATTCGACGGGACCTGGCGGGAAGCGAGGTAAATCATGTTTCCCAAGCAGAACAACTACAACGCCAACGAAAAGCTCATCCTGACAAAGAAGATCGTCTGCGAATGCAAACTTTTCTACGTCGATTACAAAGAAAACAAGCGCGGACGCTTTTTGAAGATCAGCGAAAAGGATTCAGCTACGAAGAGGACGATAATCGTTCCGGCGGAGGCCATAAAGGAACTTTCCGATATCCTTCAGGAAGTGGTTGCGTTGGGAAACGAGGAAGCGAAAGCGACTGAAGAAAAAGAACAGCAACAGGAATGAACAAAGTCATGAAGCAGACTGTTAACAAGGGTTTCACCCTCATAGAGATCTTGGTGGTCATAAGCGTCATCGGCATCCTTGCGGCTCTTTCCGGAGGCGTGACCGTCGTCGCCAAAGCCAAAATTAAAACTTCTGCCGCTGAAGCTGTCATTCAGCGCCTGGAGCTCGCTCTCAGCCAGTATCACAACGATTTCGGCTGCTATCCTCCGACCGGCAACGGCCCCGCGGACAACTCCGTGATGATCGGCTGCCTGACCGGCGACCTTAACGGCGATGGAAAATACACCGGCGACGAAGGCGACATTCCTTCGAACCACCCCCGCTGGAAAAAGCCCTACATCGACATCGACAAGAGTTTCCCAGTCAGAGCCGGCAAACTTATGGACCCCTGGGATGTTCCTTACCGCTATTGGGAAAACCAGAGGGAATGCCCCCGCTGCCCCTACAATCCTAACATGTATCTTCTGTATTCCTGCGGTCCCGACAACAAGGCCACCGAGGGAACGAGGGATGAAACGATAGATTTCGGCGCGGACTTCAACCGCGACAACATCATAAACTGGGTCATCGAATAATCAAGAAAAAATCCACTGAGGAGTCAAGTATGAAACGTATCCAAGGTTTTACCTTAATCGAACTGCTCGTCGTCATCGCCATCATCACCGTGCTTGGCACTCTTGGCACGACCGGCGCCGCCATGGTCCAGAGACAGGCCAAGAAGACTCAGACCACGACTATTATGCAGAATGTCGCCTTGGCTCTTGAACAGTACAAGACCGACATGGGCATCTATCCTCAGACCGACGATCCCAAAGAGATCTCCAACGCCCTGACCGGTTTCATCGATGGGCCTGATCAGAAGAGCGAAAAATATTACAAGAACCCCAACTGGAGGGGGCCTTACTACGATACTGACAAGAAGCATTACTATCATCAGCAGAACAACCAGGCCATCGCCGATGCCTGGGGCAATCCGCTGAACTTCAGGATCCTTTCGCCGGAATGGAACAAGTCCAAGTTTGACATGTGGTCAAGCGGACCCAAGGGCGAAAACGACAATGGCATGAAGGACGACGTCAGACCGTAACCGAAACGTTAGAGCGCAATGAACGAAAATCGCCCTAGATATAGCGGTTTCACGCTGATGGAACTTCTGGTAGTGATCGGTATTATCGGCGCTATCAGTTCCATAGGTGTCGTGAGTTTCGCGGCCGTCGGCCGCAGCATGCGCATTGAGAGCGCGGCGAACGCCATAAAAGACCGTATCTTCTATGCGCGCACTTCCGCTATCACCCAGCGCAGGAAATTCGCGATCCGCATGACGGTCACGCCGACCAGGAAGGTCTGGAAACTTCAGACTTTCGACTCCGGCTCCGACAACGTCATCGACTATGAGAACGACCTTACCGTCGACACCAGGCCTTATTACCTCGACCATCGCCTGAACATCAAGGCGGAGCCGCCCATAGAGATCGAATTCTCTCCGGAAGGAGGAATTACCTACGCTTCCCACAACCCGATCGTCATAGAAGACAAGACCGAACCCCAGGAGATCTGGGAGATGCCGGTTCAGATCTACAAGGCGGCCGGCATAGCGCGGGTCAAACCAGTAAACCGCATTTTCCCCGAGGATGACAAGCCGGCCCAGACCCAGACCGCCGGAAGCAAAGAGGTGGAAAGTGAGGATGCAGCCTTCGAAGCCCTAGGACTTGACTAATGAATAAGATTAAGACATACGGTTTCAGCTTGATCGAGATCATGGCCGCGCTGGCCATCCTTTCGATCGGCATGAGCAGCATCATGGCTGTCTTCCCGGCCGGCATGGAGTCTTTCCGCAAGGCCAGGGACAACACGGTCCTCGCCAATCTTATGCGTTCCAAGGTCAGCGAGCTGACCTACGAACTTGGCAGCCCGATAGGCCGCGGCGACAACGCCTCCAGGATCGCCAAGTACTATTTGAAAGCTGACACCGCGTTCGCCCGCTACATGTCCGAGGACGACAAGTCGAAGCGCGCTTCCTCTCCGGTCATGGTCTCGGAAGTTTATCCTTTCGAACAGAACCCCCGCTATTTCTGGCAGTACACCGTGCACGACATCGGCAGGGAAGGCGACACCAAGATAGGCGAGAAAGGCGTCAAGGGCGTCTTCTTCCAAATAGAGATGAACGTTTACGACCGTTCCCAGATCCAGGAGGAGCTGGTTCCTCTGGATCACTCAAGAGTCAAGGAAGACCAGGTCAACAAACCGATCCTGCGTCAGATCTTCCGAGTACATAACCCTTATCCGGCAATAACCTATGGCAAGAACGCTAAGAAGTAAAATCGCGGGTTTCACACTGATTGAGATCCTTGTCTCTCTCGGCGTTCTGGGCATCCTGATGTCGTCGCTGATGGTCGCGTTCCGTTCGACCTTCGACACCGTCACGGAGACCCAGCTTAGGGCCGAGATGAACCAGAACGTCCGTTCCGTCATGGACCAGCTCAACCGCGAGCTTTCCCAGGCGCTCGTCAACAACAACCGCCCGGTGGGCGAGCAGATCTACTTTGAGATCAAGCAGCTCAGTCCGGACCAGTCCGTCATCCGCTTCGGCTGCACGACCGAGCGCGGCATGAAGGAATTGGCTTACGCCATGCGCGAGGTCAAGATCGACGATCAGCCCCAGTGGCCCGATTACGAACTGGTCCGCATGCAGAAAGACAAAGGCATGTGGAACTTCAACGAACCGAAGAACTGGCCCGAATTCGATGTCAACGACAGCGAGGAAGTCGAGCCGTTCGCCTTTGATATCCTTAGTTTCCGCGTCCTTTACTGGAGCACCAAGAACTCCCGTTTCGTGGCCGGCAACTGGGATTCCTTCCAGAGGAACAGCATGCCCGCCAAGGTCCGCATAGTCCTCAAGTCCATTCCGCGCTCCGACGCCAAGAAAGGCCTGGCGACCAAGACCATGGCCGAGCTGAAGGGAGTGGAAGAACATAAGATCGACATCATTCTGCCCCAGGCAATGTGATAAAAGTTTATAGTTATTAATCAACACAATTAAAACTCAACCAGGAGTACAAAATGAAAAAAAGCATGTTAGTAGCCATCGCGGCCCTTCTTTTGGTCGGCACCGTTACCGCCGCTGAAGTCAGCTCTCTGAGTGACGAGGCTAATATGTCCCGCACCGCCAATACCGCTGACCTCTGGGGCACCAAGTGGGGCTTCAAGATGACCCGCGGTCTGGTCAATCTTGCTACGTGCTGGGGTGAATTGCCTCGTTGCATCTATACGGAATCCGCTAACAACGCTTATCTGGGCCCCGTCGAAGGTCTCTTCAAGGGCATCTTCCTGACCGGCGTCCGCGCCGTTGCCGGCGGCCTCGATTTCGCGAGCCTCGGTTCCGTCGATGACATGTACAGCGTCTATGAAACGACCTCGATCCCTTACTTCGTTTGGCAGAAGTGGGATCAGCAGGAAAGAGACTAATACCGATTCCATTACGACATAACCTCGTGGTGTAATGGCAGCACAAGAGTTTTTGGTACTCTCGGTCTAGGTTCAAATCCTGGCGGGGTTGCATAAAGCGAGACATCGTTAACATGATGTCTGTGCCTTGTATACCCAACGGAGATTTATGTTATACACGATAGTATTGGTCCTTTTAGTGATCGTCAGCATCTGTCTGGTCGGCATCGTCCTTCTTCAGTCCGGCAAGGGCAACAACCTTACCAACGCTTTTGAAGGCGAAGCGACCTTCGGCAACCGCTCCGGCGACGTGCTTACCAAGAGCACGATGGTCCTTGCGGTTTCTTTCATCGTCCTCTGCCTCGTGGCGACCATCCTTTATAAGCATGGAAGCGCCTCCATTATGCAGAGCAGCTCCAGGCCTGCCAGCAGGGCTCAGGAGAACCTGAGGTCCATGGCCCAGCAGGAGGCTGATGAAGCCGCCGCCAAGGCCGCCGAGGCCGCCCAGAGCGCCGCTGAAAGCGCCGAAGGCGCCGCCGCGGAAGCGACCGAAGCCGCTTCTGAGGCTGCCAGCGAAGCCGCGGCAACTGCCGAGACTGCTGAAGAGACCAAATAAGCAAGCAAAGCTATGCTGGAAAAGGACGCGCCTGCGCGCGTCCTTTTTTTTGCCAAAGATTTGCAAATAAAATTGCCTTTTGTTAGCATAAACGAAACAAAACAAGCGAGGTAAGACAATGCGCAACAAACTTCTTCTTTTATCCGTTATCGCAACGGGTGCGGTGTTCGCCAGCACGCATGTCCTTTGGGAAGACGATTTCGAATCTTACGATCTTGGCCCCTGGCTCGGACAGGGCGACACGCAAGTCATGCAGTCCAGCGTCAACTGCGTCGGCGACGATCCCGTAGAAGGCGAAGTCGACATCACCAACGACGGGGAGAACTGGATCCTCCATCTTGGCAGGAAAAAGGCCGCCCCCGGCATAGAGCAGACGAAAATGGACCGCGGCGTCAGGGTCCCTCTCGATTGGGGTCGCCTTGATTACAATCATGGCAAGAACGCCAAGATAAAGATCAAGGGCAAGACCAGGATCCCGGAAGGCAACGGATACGCCGAGATCAGGCTGACAACTAAGGAAGACAAGCCTATTCTGCGCTTCACCCCTCATTCCTCCGACTACAAGACATACTTCTACAATCACAATTCCACCGTCAACAGCTCCGCCGCCAATTCAGCGAACGGATACTGGATCAACGCCGATTCCGGAAGAACCTGGTATCACACCACCAACGCTGTCGTCTACAGCACCTGGTGCTTCTTTGAGATCGTGATCGACTGCGATCTGGCCCAGGTCGAATCCTACAGTATCAGAGCCCTTGACGACAGCGGATTCTCATATAACGGCCGCAGGATCTGCCATCTGCGTTATATGCTGGAACGTCCCGAGTTCGTTGAGTTCACGGCCGTCGGCAACACGTTCGACACGGACAGAGCCGGCGCCGATTTCGACGATCTTCAGGTGATCTACGAATACGAGCCCCCGGAAGAGGAATGGGAGACTTTGTACGAAGACTACTTCCAGCAATATGAATTTGGAAAATCCCTATCTGAGCAGCAGCCGCTCTACAAGAGGTTGGGCAGCTGGGAACAGTACACCGACAATATCGATACCAACGAGGCCGGCATTTACGTCGCCCGCCTTTTCATGGGGAAACCCGGCGATAATGAATTCCCCAAAGACGGCGTCACGATGGATCTTCCCACGAACACTTTCTTTTTGCCCGGCCAAAAGCTTCGCCTGACCGCCACATACTACGTTCCCGACAACGGCTGCTGGACCATGTTCAGGAAAGGGGACACACCTGTCGCGACCTACGGAATCCATTCCGCCACCAAGTGGTTCACCACTTGGGGCACCAACGAATTCCAACCGCGCTACGACGGCTCGGAAAGAGCTGTCTACAGACACTACATCACCACCGCCGTTACCCTTGCCTACGATGACGAAGGACCTTTCCTTGAACGCGTTGATCTTCAGAGCAGCGAGGAAGACTCCACCATGTGGAGTTTCGACTGGACCCATTACTACGACACGCATCTTCCGGACGTTCCGGACAACATTGGCATTCAGGTCCAGGGCTGGAAGAACTTCGACGGACGTTATGTTCTCCTAAGCTACCTCTGCCTTGAGCAGACCGTGCCTCCCATTCCGGAACCGGCCTTCCTGGCTCTCCTGGCGGCACTGGCGCTGGCCTTCGCCTGCAGACATAGATAGGACAACCGCGAACAAAAAAGGAGGTCGTAATCGGCCTCCTTTTTTTGTAAAATAAACGTGCATATTTAACGCTTGTTTGGGTGTGTTCATGAACGAACTGAAGTGTTTTTTCACTAGAGCCTTCGATTACAATGGCAAGTCGAACAGGAAGGAATTCCTGATTCCTTTCCTGGCTTTTCTAGCCTTGATCATCTTGCTTTGCTTTTTGGAAGAGGGCCTGGACGTCGACGACGATATTATCGAGCCGATTCTTTTGATCTCATTCGTCGTTTTCATCCTGCCTTTCGTTTCGCTCTGCGTCAGGAGGCTGCACGACACCTTGCATTCCGGCTGGTGGACCTTGTTGCTCCTCATCCCGGTAACGGGGCTCGTGTTTTTGGGCTATCTGGCTTTGGCAAGGGGAGCGAGTGAGGAAAAAGAGGCTTCCAAAGGCTGCTTTATCGCGGCCTTCGTTTGCACGCTGCTCTTTCCGCTGTTCATTGTTTTGCCATTTATCGGTCTGGTTGTCCACGATTACGTCAAAGATGAATTGCCAAAGATAAAATGCCGCTCCCAGCTCAGGAACATGTACTATCTTCTGGACGACTACCAGAGGGAGCACGGCGCCTATCCCATACTTGACCCCGACGGCGATGATTACGGCGTCAGGGATCTCTACCTCCTTTTTGAAAACAACAAAAAGCGCCATCCCAAACTCGAGGTGCTCCTGCAGCCTCCCGGCAGGAAATATGAAGCTTTCTCAAAGGAACTTTCCATCGACGATTTCAATACCAACCACATAGGCTGGGCTTACAACGCCAAGGCCCGCTCCGGGACCGACGATCCTCTGCTGGTGGAGGGAGGTTTTTGGAGAAGGGGCGGTTGGGGTGCGCGAAACGTTCATTTATCCTATTATTCCGATGATGTCGAGGAGCGCGATAGATATAGGATCTATGAAATAGTCCTTTTGGCGAACGGCCGGCGCGTTTATCTCGAAAGGGATTTTTACGGTCACTTCTCGACTAATGTCGTCCAGGATTGGAGCGTTCTGAGGGAGTAAGTAAGAAAACGAAAAGGCGTTGAATTCAAACCGCCTTTTGGGTATAATACTCCCTGTAATAATTGATAATAAAAACCAATAACCTTTACCCAAAACAACAATATGAAAAAAATTCTTACCCTTAGCGTAGTGCTGGCCGCTTCCCTTGCTTTGGCAGACAGCACTGTCGTGCTTCTCGATCAGAATTTTGAAGGCTGCGCAGAAGGCGCTGCCCTCGGTCAGGCCGGCATGGTCGCTTCCCCTAACACCCAGTGGGGCGCGGTCGGCACCGACGGCGCGACCATCGAGACCGTCGACGGCAACAAAGTCCTGAAAGTGACCCAGGTAGGCGAAGACCAGCAGGGCATAGCCATCCCCATCGACGATTCCGAGGTGAACTATGAGCCCGGTTGTTTCCTGAAAGTCACCTTCAAACGTTTCCAGAACGAAGGCCACAACTACGGCGAATTCCGCCTGAACGCCAACTACAACGCTTCCACCACTTCCGGCGCCTACGGCAACAGGCCTGTCCTCAACTTCGAGAACAACGGCACGCAGCTCAACTTCCTCAACCAGGGCTACGATTTTAGCGACAGCTCTCAGGAAGGCAAGACTACGGAATATCCCGGCGCGGTCAAAGAAGGCGAATGGCAGACTTTCCAGTTCAACTTCGATTTGTCCACCGGTCTGATCAACTTCCTCATTGACGACGATCCTCAGTCCAGCGACGTCTATCAGCTCAGCATGAAGCGCTGCGACGGCTTCAAGTACCTCATCTTCGCCAACGGCACCGGCGGCGCTACTACGACCCGCCCGGGCGTTTACTACGATGACGTCAAGGTCGAATTTATCAGCATCGACAAAAAGCTGGTCCGCAGCATCAGCTTCAACGGTTATGATGAAGGCACGCCTCTCTCCGAGATCTGCCCGGAATGGATGAGCAAGCTCGGCGACGAAAGCTACATCACCAACATCTCCTTCAACTCCGAAATAGTCTCCTGCCTGTATCTCCCGCCCACGGCCAACACCGGTTTCCTCGTCGATATCGACGCTGAGAACTACCAGAACCAGATCTACGCTGTGGAATTCGGCTTCGCTTCCCATTATTTCCGGGGACAAAGGCGCTTCGATATCAGAAGCAACGGCATGACCTTCTGGCGTTTCTGGAACAACTGGCACTGGAAGGCCTCCTTTAAGGTCGACGGCGAGAACAAAGAGGTCCAGTACGGCAACGACGGCCCCATCGACATCTGGGTCAAGAACACCTTCGTCTTCAACCAGGATTCCACGCTCTTAAGAGCCGGCCGCATCGACACCGGCAACAAGGGCGTCTGCTTCCGCGCCATCGGCGGCTACGACTTCGAAAACTCCCCGGAGCATACCTTCGGCTATACCGACGACATCACCGGCACGGTAGATTCCGTCGCTTACTACCACGGCTGGTGGGGCAGCACCGAAGAGGTCTTCGTTGACGGCATCAACGTTTGGGTCTACGGCGTTCCTGAACCGGGATTTTTGGCCCTCGGCCTAATCGCCATCGCCGCGTTCCTTCGCAGACGCTGAAGCTGATCTTTGATCGGCAAGAAAAAACCACACCGGCTCATGCCGGTGTGGTTTTTTTATGCCCTCAGGCTTGCGAAAGTCGCAGGCCTTTTTTATTTGTCTTCTTTGGTAAGTTTCGCGGTGAAGCTCTTGCCTTCCTTCATGACCGTTTTGCAGTCGATGTTGGCTCTGACGCACTGCGGGCCCCTTAGGAAGATGTGGGTCGTCTGGACGGAGCTCGTAGGATCGAACATGGTATGGAGGCCGTTTTCGCCGGCGATCTTCAGCTTGTAAGTCGTAATACCTTTCTTTTCGTTGACCTTGTACTGGAGCTTGCCCATGGTCTCGAAGTAGTAGTTCATGAGCCCTATGGTGACGCTCGTTTTTTTCTTGTTGGTCTTGATAGTTTGGCCGGTCTGGGCTATGGGGATCACGATGCCTTCGATATTGATGGACATATCGGCGCCGTTAAGCGTGACGGGCGTTTTGGCGTCTTCCGGCACGGTGCCCAGCTTGAAGGCCATGTCGAATTTGTTGGGAAGCGGATCGGAAAGGTCCGCGGCTTTTTTGAGATTGGTCTTGAGATTGAACTGCGTGACATCGAAAGGCTGATTTTTGGGAGTTGCCTTCAGCTCGATGTAGAGAGACTGCTTGACAGCCGGAACGACAAAGGCGAACCGGTCGGCTTTGAAAACGAAAGAGCCGAAACAGCTGGGCTGGGGGATGGGCATGGCGAAGACAGAGTGGGCCAGCTTGGGATTGCTGATGACGGGATGCTGGTCAACGCTCCCTGTGGCGAGATAGGCCAGGGCTCTCTCAAAGATCTCGTAGAAGGAAAGCATGCCGTCTCCGTCCAGGTCGCTCATGGCGTCGCAGCCGTTGTAGAGGCATCTGGTGAAGATGCTGAGCATTACTTTGGAGGTATAGGACTCCTCGTCGCCCCTGCAGGCCGTGAGGAAGGTCACGTCATGTTGCACATCGGCTTCTGCCTCGGAAATAGAGAGGCCCTTGTTTTTCGCCCTGATCTCAGCCATTTCCGAGATGACGGCCTGGGACATGCTTGTCGTCGGGATCATGCCGCCGGAAAAGCAGGTGTCGAGGATCACGACGACTCTTACGCCGGCCTGGAATTTGCTAAGGTCAGCCGCCAGTTCGGCCGCGTAGTAATTGCTGTCGTAGGTGCAAAGAGATATGCCGTTTTTTTCGCTTCCGTGGCTGGAGTGGTAGTATACGAAGACGTCGCCGGCTATAAGCTCGCTCGCGGCGTTCGCTACGCAGGCCCTGATGTTGCTTTTCAGCGCACCTTCGTTTTCCAGAAGGTAGCCGTCTTTTCCCTGATAGTATCCGCCCTGAACCAAGAGGGCGGCCATGGTCTCGGCGTCGTTCACGCAGGTGGTAAGCGAATTCAATTGCCGGGAGGGGAGATAGTCGTTGATGCCCACGAAGAGGGTTTTGCAAACGCGCTTTACTTGAGGCGGTTCGCCGACGTACCTGAAGGACGAGAGATCATAGCCATTGGGAATCGTCCCGTAAAATTGGAAGCCGTTGCCGTCCTCGACATTGAAGACCATATTTGTGCCGCAGGCCTTATCCGCCACGTAGGCGACATAGACTTCGTGAGCATAGGAATTGACAGCCAAAAACAGCAGTGCAAAAACAAATAACGCGCGCTTTTTCATAAGCTCTCTCCAAAGTTTATTATCAACACGCTTATTTTACCATATCGCGCCTTCTGATTCGGAAGCGCGTTCCTTTTTGTTAAAATATCAGCATGATCTCCGATGCCATCAACACACTAAGCGCCTTCCTGGGACGCCGCGACGTTCCGGAGCTAACCCGGGAAGCTCTCAGATCGGCTTATGGTTTCAGCCAGGCCGACGTGATGGTCCTCTTCGGCGGCTCCATAATCGCGGGAGGGGACGTGCTTGCCCAAGCCATCAAAAACAACATTGCAAAAACCTACGTCATCGTCGGCGGAGTAGGACACACCACCCAAGCGCTTCGCGACACGGTCCAAACGCTCTATCCAGACATACCAACCGAAGGAAAACCGGAAGCCGAGATCTTCCAGGCCTATCTCCAACACCGCCATAACCTAAAAGCCGACTACCTGGAAACAGGATCCACCCACTGCGGCAACAACATCACCAACCTCATATCGCTTCTGGAAGAAAACGCCATTCCTTGCGAAAATATCATCCTCTGCCAGGACGCCACCATGCAGCTGCGCATGTGCGCCACGCTACGAAAGTACCGCCCCGACCTCAGGATCATCAATTTCGCCTCCTACAAGGCCCGAATAACCCCCGATCTCACCTTCGCCGGCTCGATACCGGGCATGTGGCCGATAGACCGCTTTGTGAGCCTCCTGCTCGGCGAAATCAAAAGATTAGCGGACACACCGGACGGCTACGGCCCCAACGGCAAGAACTTCCTTGCCCACGTTGACATTCCTAAAAAAGTCGAGGATGCCTGTGAAGACCTCCTCGCTCATGGTTTTCGTCCAAGGTAATAATTAAACGACCTTGAAACCGGCCTTCTCAACGGCCGCTTTCAGAGCCGCCTTGTTCGGCGCTTCCTCTCCGTAATAGAAGACTTCCGCCGAAGCGTTTTCCAAAGACACTTTAACTTCGGCGACCAATTCAACCGCGCTCAGTGCGGCCGTCACTTTGTTGACGCACATCTCGCAGCCCATGCCTTCGATCTTCAAAACGATTTTTTTCATATATCACAGTTTGCTGGCAATTTGATCGTAATCTCTGTAGATGTATCCGCGGATCTCTTCCAGAGCGTTCTTCAGAGCCTGCGCGGCGGCCAGACGCAGAGTGTCTTCGTCTTTGTAGCCGTAATACATCGCTGTGGTCTCAGTGTCGGCGGCGGCAACGGTGTATTGCTTAACAAGCACGTTGGCGTTGTTGTAGATCGCCACGTTGATATCCAGCTCCTCAGTCCTGAAATTGCTGGGCATGCCGAAAAGGCAAAGCAAACCGACCGTCAAGCCGTTGACAAGTTCCAGAGCCTCGTTAGAGTCGGACGCTCTGCCATTCAGTCTCAGAACTATCCTGCCTCTGGGATTGCTGGCGGTGTTGACGTCGACTATATTCTGCTCCACTTCCTTGGCAAAGATGCTCTGCACGTCGCCGACTCTCAGGTCGGAATAGAAAGTGGTGTCTGACTTTGAGTTCGTCGATTCGGAATAAACGTTCGCTTCCTGACCGAAGTGCCTTGTGCCGCTTCCCACAGTGTAAGACGCGCCCGTGGTGTTGGACTGCGTCTTCGTAGTCAAGGTGCCGCTGGTGTAGACCGTTTGGACGTTGTTCGTGTCAACGATAGGCTTCAGATAGGGAAGAAGCCTGGCGTTCGGGCGGTTCTCCGGATTGATGTCTTTCATCGAAACAGTTTTGCATCCGGAACAGACCAGAACGATAAGCGCGCCGACAAAAGCAGCCAGGGTAATCGGTTTCATTTTCATATCAACTCCTTTGATTGGTTTAGCTTATTATATCAAATTCCAAAATAATTTTAAAAAACCCCAACTGCTTTCGCAGTCGGGGCAGGAGAAAACCATGAACAAATCACCACTAGTTTGGGACCATTATAAACTAATCCAAAGCGACATAATCATCCAATATGTCACTTTTTCACGACATTTATTCTTCCTTTTTGCTATTCGGCACTAGTAATATTTGTAGTATAATGTTTGAAAGTTTTCAAACGAAAGAACGTTAGAAAGAACGTGAAATAAGTTTATGGCATATTACAGAAAGGAATATAGACCTGAGAAAAAGTACGAACTTATTGTTCTCCCGGTCGAGGGGGAGGAAGGCCGCACCGGGGAGATAGTCATCAGGACGAAAGTCGTGGGCGTGACTTATGAGGGAAGGCAGTCCGTTATCGCGAACATGTCTGAGTTTGATGAACTGGAACTTATAAGAAACAGGAACAACGAAAGAGACGAAAACGCCATAGCGGTCTTTTACGAGGATGATCAGATAGGGTTTTTGTGCAGGGAACTGGCGGAGAAATTAGCGCCCTTGATGGATGACGGAAATGAATTCTCTTGTGAAGTCTCGGAGATAACCGGAGGGGGGAGCGGTCTCAGTTACGGGGTTAATATCGAGATCAGGCAAGTGGGGGACACGGATGAGAATCTCTTTTTGCATCACTTCTTTTGATAAAGCCTAACCAGAGTTTGGAAGCCTTTTCCATTCCCAGATTTTTAAGGTCAAGTTTGGCTTCTTTCATGTATCTGGATATCTGTCTTTCGCGTTTGTCCTGGGGAACGTTTTGCCAGTAGGCCGATTCAGCCATGCCTTTCCTAAGTTCAGCTTCAAGCTTTTTGAAGAATTCTTTTTTCTCGTTTTCTCGTTTTTCGATGTCCTCAGCTGATATTACGGGAGCCAATGGTTTCTTTTCTTCAACTGTCGCAGCCGGTTTAGCCGCTTCTGGAACGCGGTTTATTTGTACGCTCTCCGTTTGAATATGATATGTTTGCGGCTTTTCCTTTTTTTCGCCTTTATCTTCGCTGCCGGAATCGAACAGTTTCGCGATCCCTGCGAAAATGCCGTACATGATGAGGAAAGGAGAATACAGTATGAACTGCAGGATGTAAAGCGGCAGAAGAATGATCTGCACTATGGCGCCAAACCATCCGCAGCCTTCCAGATCGTTTTTCCCCCAGATCTCGCTGGGGCTGTCTTTGAACCAGCCAACGTCGTAATAATCGGGACCGTCATCCATAAGTTATTCCTAAATCGTTTGAAACAATTATAGCACAGGATGCCGTTCTGATTGGCGCTGAATGTCGCTATTTTTTCGCGTTAAAGGAAAAAGGCCTCCTTTCGGGAGGCCTTTTCGATAGATAGCGCATATTCATTTGCTTTTCACAAGTTTGGCGGCGAAGGATTTGCCGGCCTTGTATTTTTTGGAGACGTTTACTGTTGCGGGGAATACGGTTTCGCCAAGCGAGAAGACAAGGGACATTTCCTGGCTGCCCGATTCCAGGGGAGTAAAAGCGCTCCAGTAGGAGTCTAAGCTGTTGAGCTTCAGGCTGCACTTTGTTTCGCCTTTCTTTTTGTTTTGCTTTACCTGGAATTTTCCCGCCAAGTTGAAGGAGTAGTCCATGACGTTAAAGACTGCGGACGTTCCGCTTTTGTTTTCTTTGACGTATTGCTCGGTCTGGCCGATGATGATGGGGCAGTTCTCGAGCCACAGCGTGCTCATAAAGGATGAAACTTCCTTGGCTTCTTTCGCATTTTTGGATGAAGCGCCTCCCTTAATGGTGAAGGCAAAATCAAGTTTCGTGGGGTAATAGGGGGCGAACAAGTCCGAACGCATGTCAGTTTTCAGAGACAGCTTGTTTACGGTGAATAAGGTTTCTTTCGGTTTCGCAACATCTACAACAAAAATGTCAAGGTCCTGGCTGACGTTGGGGAATTCGTAGCTGAAGGTGTCGCCGCGGACAGTAAGGGCGCCGTAGGAGCATGCCTGGGGAATGGGGGAGGCGAAAAGCTGGTCGGCCAGTTTTGGATTGCTCACGTAAGGCTCCTGCCAGGCGACTGCTATGACATATTCGTAGGCCCTTTCGAAGACTTCCTCAAAAGAGAGGAGGCCGTCAGCGTTCAGATCGCTGAGACTGTCAAAGCCGAAGTAAAAAGCGGAGGTGAAGAGACTGTATTCCCCGTAGGTGAAGGATAGCTCGTCAGCTTGGGAGGCGGTAAGGAAGACGGCGTCGGTTTTAAGGTCGTTGGCCGCTTCTGAAAAAGAGACGCCGCATGCTTTGGAGCGGATAGAGGCCATTTCGGACAAAACGGCGTTGGCGAAGCTTTCCGGAGGAACCATGCCGCCGGAGAAGCAGGAGTCTAAGATGACGATTATTTTGACTCCGTCCTTGAAATTCGAAAGGTCCTCGGCAAGTTCGGTGGCGTAATAGCTGGCGTCGTATGTGCAGATCAAATAAGGGTCTTCGTCGCCGTGGCTGGAATGGAAGTAGAGGAAGATGTCGCCGGTCTCAAGATCCTTGGCGGCGTCGGAGATGCGCTGCCTTATCACGGCTTTTTTCGCTTCGGAGCTCTTTAGAATGCTGGAATCCGCGTAAGAAAAAAAGCCCGCGGAAGTCAGAGTGTCCTGCATAAGGTCGGCGTCGTTCTCGCAGGAATCGAGGTCGCCGGGGCCGTAATCAGGGTCATACTCGTCGATGCCGACGAAAAGGGAACAGGTCTTGCGTTCCTGCTGGGGGATACTGCCTTTCCAATAGGTGTGGAAGATCATACGGTCCGGAGGAATCGTTCCTTCGCCAACGAAAGTTGTTCCCGGGGCTACGGTCTCGGTGTAGTTGGTGGAGTATCCTTCCTCGGATTTGTAGGTGAAGTTGACGGTGTAAGCGAAAAGGGAGGAGGCGGCAAATGTGAGAGCGATGGCAATGATTAAAAGATTTTTCATATTCGTTTGATTTTGGTTTGTTGTTTTTCCTGTGCGCGGTTCAGTTGAAGAACTGAGGGGGCTTTCCTTTTCACTTTCGTTTTTCAAGTTTGGCGGTGAAGGTTTTTCCGGGCTTATAGGTCTTCTGGAAGGGGACCATGGGGTGGAAAAGGATAGAGAAGTCCCTAAGGGAGACTTGGATCTCTTCGGGGCTGGAGTCGAAGGTGAAGGCGTCGGCCAGGAAGCTCTTTTCGCTGAAGGTGAGTTTGCCAACAAGGGTCTTCTTGTTTATGGTGAGTTTGCCGACGGTCTTGAACTCGTAATTTTCTATCGTGTAGGTGACGGAGGATTTGGATTCCTTTATTTTTCTGCCGATGGGGATGCAGATCCGGTCAAGATAAAGGGCCGGTGAGACGAAGTCGTAGTAGGGGAAGAGGGCCTCGAGGGAGAACTTGGTGGGGTACGAGGGGCCGCCGTCTTTCAGTTTGGCCTGGAGGGAGCCTTTCCTGACTGTGAAAAGGTTTTCCCAGGTGCCTTTCCAGCTGCCTTCCTCGATGTAAAGCTCCAGGTCGGAGTCCACCGCGGGGACCCAGGCGGTGAAGTCGTTCTCACTTACCCTGATCCAGCCATCGCATCCGACTTCGGGAGCCAGGGCCCAGTAAAGGGGCGAAGAGATCTCGCCGTATCCGTAATAGGGCGAGAGCTTCGATTTGATGGAGATGAGGTAATTCCTGGCGCGGTAGTACATTTCATTGAAGGAAAGCAGTCCGTTGCCGTCGCCGTCGGTGACGTTGTCGAAGGAGCGGTCTAGGGCGAGAGTGAAGGGGCTCATCTGCTCCTTGTACTTCTTGGGAATATTCTTATCGCAGTATATGTAGATGCGTTCATTTTTGAGAACGGAAGGGACGAAATCCCTGGCGTTGTCGGCGTCTATTATGACGACGATCCTGACGTTGGTGTCGAAGAGTGATAGGTCCGAGACGAACTCGTCCGTGGTGTAGACTTCGTCGTTATGCAGGAGAAGTCCGCCGTCTTTAACCGTGCCGGTGAAGTAGAAGAGGAGGGTATCCTTGATGGCGAGCTGGGAGGCCTGGCTGTGGATGTAGGCGCGGACGGCGCCTTTGGATGCCTGGGCGTTGTACAGGGTCCATTTATCGAAGATCGTGTTGCAGATCTTATCAATGCACTCCATGTCGTGGTAGGCGAGCTGCGATCCCTCGCTTATTTCCTGTCCTACGATAAGCGCGACGTTCTTGTCGTACTGCTGGGGGGAGATCCTGTGGATCCTGAAGTTCTTGACGCCCTCCTGACCGGACGAGATCTGGTTCACATAGTAGAAGTCCTCGCCGGGGGGAACGGTGGTAAAGAAGTTCGTGCCGTAGTCCTTGCTTTCATATTCTACGTGGATCTGATAGGCGCTGGCCGTTATCGCGGCGACTGTCAGAAGAAGGGTGGAGAGCCTTAGCATGGTTATTTCCTCTTTTCCAGTTTGGCGGAGAAAGTCTTTCCGGCCTTGTAGGTCTTTATGAAGGGGAGATTGACGCTTGAAAGCGCGCCGTGGCAGTTCATTTGAAGAGGAACAAGTTCCATGCCGTCTTCGAACTTGAGTTCGTTGGCTATCGCTGAGCTGCCCTTGAGGCTGAGGTTGAATTGCAAGTATTCTTTCTTAATGCTGCCTTTAAGTTTGGCTATGACGTTGAAGTCATAATCCTCCGCGCCTATGGTTAAGCTGCGCTCGGTCTCTTTCAAAAGGATGTCGAAGGGCATGAAATAGCTCCCGAATCTTAGGGATAAGAAATCAAATTCCGGAATGTCCAAAACGTTGAAGGTGACGGAGAGCCTGGTGGGATAATTGGGGCCGGCTTCCTTTAAGTTGACGCTGATTTTGCCTTTCGCGGGGGAGAGGACGAAGTCCGGATTTACAGTACCTTCCTCAAGGTAGACAACTGCGTCGCTCTGGACATTGGGAAGGGTGAACTCGAAAGTGCCGTCTTCGTTAACGGCGGCTCTTCCGTTGCCGGAAACGTGGGGAAGGGGAGAGAGGTAGATCTTTTCAGCGAGCTCCTGGTTGCTCAGGCTCGGCTCGTTAGGCAGGTTTTTGGAAGCGAACCAGGCTTTGACCCTGAGGAAATACTCGGAAAAGGAGAGAAGGCCGTTGCCGTCCAGGTCGGTCACGCAGCTGTGCGATCTCCACATGGCGTATGTCAGGGGGCTGGCGTAATCCATGTATTTGCCGAGCATCTTGGTCCATTTTTTCAGCTTGGCCGGAAGCGATTTGTCGCACGCGATCATGAGGAAATTCTTGTTGTCCTTTTCTATCCCCTTGCCGGCGAGAAGATGGGAATTGTCGGCGTCCAGCATGACGATGATTATGACGCCGTCCTTGAATTTCGACAGGTCCTCGGCAAATTCCTCCGAGGTGTAGTAGTCGTCGTAGAGGGCCATTCCAGCGTCGGAAGAGATCACGCCTGAGTAATAGAAAAAGAAGATGTCGTCTTTTTCGTAAGCGGCGGCGTGATCCTGGATGGCCTGCCGGATCGAGTCTTTTGTGACCTGCACGTCCGTTAGGATCTTCCGATTTAGGAAGAACCCGGCGACATAACCGGCGATGACGTAGGCGTCGTCGCCGAACATTTCATCATAGAGCGGCAGATCCATTTTCGACTCGGAAAGCCCGACAAAGAGTCCCGCGCTGTTGTGCGCGGTCTGGTCGGGCTGGCGGGAGACGATGATATTGGTCAGATCCCTGCCTTCCGTCAGCGTTCCCTTGAAGGTGAAGTCTTCGCCGGAAGCGACCACGGCGGTGAAGTTCGTTTCCTGATCGGTCCCCATGAAAGAGAAGTCGATCTCATAGGCTAATGCTGCCTGCGCTGCAAGTAAGACGGCGAGGGCTGAAAGGAGATTTTTCATTTCTTGTAAGTGGCGGTTAGGGATTTGCCCTCTTTAAAGACGACGTTGTAAACGACAGAGGGGGTATGGACGCTGTCGATGAAATATCTTGTGGCTATGCGGGCGGGGCAGGGGCTGGATGATTCGGGGAAGATGTCGTTGAGAGTCCCGGCGGAGTTGACGCTGAGCTTGCAAGTGTAGCCGCCTTTCTTCAAGTCTTCCTTGATTTGGCAGCTGCCGATCTTCTTGAACCAGTAGTCCTCGATCACGTAGTTGTGGGAGCCGCTTTTGCTTGTCTTGTATTCCGGGCCGATGAAGATCTTAGCGCCGTTGATCTCGAAACCGGGGGTGGAAACGGAGTAGGTCTTCGCCGTGTAGTCGATGGTGAACTTGGCTTCGCCTTTCTTGATGTTTTTTTTGTAAGTGCTCTTCTTAATCTCGACGGTGGGGTCCGAGCTGCTGCCCGTTTCCTCGATGTAGATGAAGGTATAGGAATTGACGCAGTCAAGGTAGGCATTGACGCTGTTGTAGTCAACGCTGACGTGCCCGTCGGTGGTCCGGTCCTGGAGATCGCAGAAATAGATATCCTTTTCGGGGTCGCAGTTGATCCTTACGATCACGTCCTGGTCCTGTTTTACGCTCCTTGTGTATTGGTGGGCCCTTTGGTACATTTCCATAAATGACAGGAGGCCGTCTTTGTTATCGTCGGTCTGAGCGCTCACGCATCTTTTGAGGGCGTAGGTGAAGGGACTCAGCTCGGTTTTCCATTTTTTCTTTACGGGCTTGTTGCCGGTCATGACGCAGGTGGTATTTGCGAACATGTCGGTCATCTTGGAGGCGTACTCGGCGTCCAGCATTACGATGATATTGACGCCCGTCATGAAATTCTGGAAAAGCGCGTCGAGTTCGTCGACAGGGAAGAACATGTCGTAGCAGGCGATGGACGGAACCTCGTCGTAGCCGCGGGAGGAATGGTAGTAGAAGAAGGTGTCGCCGGGCCCAAGCTTGTTGGCGGCGTTCATGATCTCCTCTTCGATCTTGGATCTGGTGGCTTCGCTGTTTTTCAAAAACACCTGGTGGTTACAGAAAACGTCCGTCACCCCTCTGATGAAGGTCGTGTCGGCCACGCAGGTCGCAAGCTTCGGCAGGTAGTCGTCGTTGTACTCGTCCACGCCGACTATCAACGATACGTTTTTGGAGTAGCGCTTGAACTGCTCGGGCTGGCGGGTGACCAAAAAACGGCTGATCCTTTTCGAGGTATCCCTTGGGAGGATCACTTGAAAAGGTTTGCCCGGCTCGACGTCCGTGACATAGTTGGTGCCGTAAAACTCGCTTTCAAATTGGACATGCACGTCGAATTTGTTCGCCAGGGCGGAAAGGGCCGCCAGGCACATAACGACGACTAAAAGTTGAATCTTCATAGTGCTCCTTACATTTTTTTACGGGTGTACCCCGATTATCAATCAATATTGTTATTTATTCTATCATTTTTAGCCCTGAGCGCCGAGTTAGGTAGAGGGGAAGGAAACAAATCACGGCCGCTGTTTGCGGTAAATATATTTTGTGTTAAAATAGGAGAGCGTTAATATCCCGCCGGAAGGCATGGCCTTCCAAGGAGTCTTTATGAAAAATAGTTTTGTTTTCGGCTTGGCTTTGATCTTGGCGGCGCTGCCGCTTCTGGCCAAAAACGAGCCCATCACCCCTCCGGGGGAAGGCACGAAGGATTCTCCCTACCTTATCAGCAAGATGGAGCATCTCGTCTGGATGGAAAAGAACGTGGAGTATTCCTACAGGAAGTACTACAAGTTGACCTGCGATCTGGACGCTTCCGAAACGAAGAGCTGGAACAACGGCAAGGGCTTCATCCCCATCGGCATGGAGACGCCCTCCAACAAGCGTTTCCGGGAAAAGGGCAAAAGTTATCCGCCCTTCCTGGGCCATTTCGACGGGGGCGGGCATTCCATCTCGAATCTTTACATCAGACGTCCGGAAGAGGACTACGCGGCCTTTTTCGGCAAGGTAGGAGCGGACTGGATGCCGCCCCCAACAAACGATGATGATGAAGACAAGAATAAATTCACACGCGAGGAAGCCCAGAGCCTAAAGGACCAGGAGAACGTTTACGTCATAAAGGATCTGGCGCTTCTTAACGTAGAATTCACCATCGGTCTATACGGCGCAGGCCTAGCCGGGAAGATGACGGACTGCCAGGTCTCGGGCTGCTACGTTTCCGGAACCATTACGGCCAACAAGTCCGTCGCCGGACTTGCGACCATTACTATGAGAAGCTATTTCTCAGAGTGCGGATCGAACATAACTTATGAGAACCGTTTTTGCGGAGTGGCCGGCATGAGCGTGAGCTCAAGCAGTTCTTATTTCTGCGACTGCTACAGCAGCGGTAAATTCAGGCTGCCGGAAAGCTTCTCAGATCCGAAGCACATAGGCGAAGTTAAAAACAAGCAGGGAGGTTGGTCTTTCCATGGTTACAAATCGTCCACTTATTCCGGAATGCAGTCTTACGGCAACAGCTTCTATGAGAACTGCTACAGTAATATGAAGCTCCAGGGAAGCCAGCGCGGCAAAAGCACCAAGCCGATGCCGAAAAAGGAAAGCGTAAAGAGCTGCTACTGCAGCGCGGACAATTTCGGCGTCTCAAAAGAGCCAAATGACGGCATCATCAGTAACGAGAATATGCGCAAGAAAGAGACCTTCAAGGGCTGGGACTTCGAGAACATCTGGGAGATGAAGTCCGGAAGAAAGGCGCCCAGCCTAAGAAAGCTGGAGAAATGGATGTAGGCGGTTCGGCAACCCTGCATTTGGTAGGGGATTGCTTTTTAAGATGCGTTTTTGATACAATGAGGCATATTTATTTTTAACCAACACAGAGGTGTGTTCATGAAGAAACTTCTCTTAATCGCGGCGGTAGTGTTTGCCGCCACTTGCGCTTTCTCCTTTGAAAAGGTACTTTGGGAAAGCGATTTTGAATCCTTCGCCGAAGGCGAGATCATCGGCCAGGTCGACACTTACGGCAACGAGGTCAAAGTTATGAACAACGGCGACAAGTGCAACGGTACCGCTCCGGAACCCGGCGACGTTGTCATCACCGAAGTGGACGGCACGAAGGTCCTGAAAGTCAAGAGGACCGAGGCCGGAAACGGCGACAAAGGCATCAACATCAAGCTGAACTGGGACGGCCAGCATTACGACCCCCTGAACGGCTGCATCAAGATCACTGGCCGCACCTATACCTATGGCAACGGTTACGAAGAGATCCGTCTTGGCAACGTTAATTCCGCCACCCAGTTTACCTGGTGCCCGAAAGCTTCCGACTTCCCCAACGGCTACATCAACCACGTTGACCAGGAGAAACCCCAGTACGGTATCAACCAGGAAGACGCCAACTGGCAGTATGTGAACGATTACGGCTGCGGCATGCGTCTCAGGCCGAGACAGAACCAGAGCAACAACGTGTGGTACAACTTTGAGATCGTGGTCGGCGCCGCCAAAGGCCTTGTGACCTACAAGTACTGGACCGACGACAACAGCGATTCCTACGAAGAGACCCGCACCGCCAACGCCCTGAAGTACGGCGGCTATGTCCCGACTTTCGTTTCCTTCACCGCTACCGGCAATGGTTACGGCTCCGGCCGCGACGGCGGTTACTTCGACGACATCCAGGTCTCCTACGTCGAGGAAGACGGCAACTGGGTGACGACCTTCGAGGATGATTTCCAGAGCTACGGCGCCGGCGAATCCCTCTTCGACAACGGCTACGTCGCGGTCGGCGAAGTCGCTACCACTCCGAATGTGGAAGCCACCATCGTTGATTCCTTCAGGACGCTCTCTCTGCCCTACGGCAAGTGCGCTTACATAACCTTGCACAACGACCAGGGCGGTTATCCCAGGACCGGCGCTGGCGTCCCGCTGCCCGCTGAGTTCGTTGGCAACCCCACCGCCAAGATCCGCATCACCTCCAGAGTTTATCGTCCGGACAACGGCATCTGGGGCGCTGCTGTTTACAATGAGGGAAAGGAAGTTAAGGCCAGCTTCGGCTACTACGGCAACTACTGCTCTGTTTTGGATGTGAACGGTCAGGCTTACCAGGCCGCCACCTTCAAGCATTCCGCCGGTTGGTGGGTCAATACCGTCATGGAGATCGCCAACGACGAGGAAGGCAATCCGCACCTGGTATACACCGGCTCTTATAAGGCTTCCCTGGACCATCAGAACGAAGCCTTCAACTTCGGCAAAGTTTACCCCGATGTCGTGATCAATGACGATCTGGCTTTCGCCGGCGTTCAGGTCCAGGCTTGGGGCAGCGATTACGAGGAGGCCGAACCGGGCCGCTACGCTCTGCTGAACTACCTGAAGATCGAATACCAGGCTCCGGAACCGGGCTTCATCGCTCTGGCTCTCCTGGCCGCCCTGGCCTTCGTCCGCAAGGTGAGATAAGGCTTAGCGTCTGATTTGCTTCAACAACGGGATGTCAAGTTTTTGGCATCCCGTTTTTTTAAAATAGGAATGTTTATGAAAAAAATTGCTTTGCTTTCGCTTTCCCTGATCTTCGTTTCCGCTCTTACGCTTTCGGCGGGGGAGACTATCCTGTGGGAGGGCCTTTTCAACGAATTTGAGACCGACAGCATGCTCTGCGGTTTGGAAGACCCCTTCAGCGGTTATCAGATCGACAAGATGACCGGAAACTGCGCGCCCTCTACAGGCGACGAACCCTTCGCCGAAGAGCTTGCGATCGTGGAAGACGCGGAGACCGGCAGCAAGTATCTGAAAGTCTGCCGCAGGGACCTCGACGAGGACAGCCCGGGCTGCCGCGGCGCCAGGACGAAACTAATTTGGGGCGAAGAGGAGGAAGAGACGGAATACGATCCTTCCAAGGGCTTCCTGAAGATCGAGGGCCGCGTCAAAGCCGCGCCCTTCACGGAACTGAGGATCGCCAACGTCAACGGCGCCTGTATGGCGCGCTTCGGCCTGAATGGCGGACCCGACAACAAGAACAGGGCTTACCTTGCGCACTACGGCTACAACCTGGGCGAAATAGTCAGCGACGCCGTCAACAAGGGCGACGAGCGCTTTTACGTCTCCAGCGGCGACCTGGGCTGGAACCTGGCGAAATTCAAGGGCATCCCCGCGGACGGCAACTGGTACAACTTCGAGATCTGCTTCGACCTCTCCGTCTGCGACCTGGCTTACTTCACGGTCTGGTCCGACGACCAGAGCTATTTCGACATCTACAGAGGCCGCTGCAACGCCCTGACCTACCAGGGCTACAGGCCCACTTACATCTGCTTCACTTCCTGGGCGAAAAATAACGAAGCCAGGGAAGCCTCCTATTTCTCTAAATTGAAAGTCTCTTACGTCTTGGACGACGAAGAGGAGAATTGGGAGACCTTCTTCGAGGACGATTTCTCCCAGTATTCTCCCGGGCAGTCGCTTTTCAACGTCAATCCGGAATTCATCCAGGTAGGGGACAACGCTCCCAATTTGGAAGCGACCATCATCGACTACTACGACGGCGTCGGCTTCGAGAGCAACGCGGTCTACTTCGCCGTCAACAACGACACGGAAGCGACGCCCAAGTGCGGCATCGCGGTCTCTGTTCCCAGGGATATGTTCGATTATCCGAACGCCAAACTGAGAATGAGCCTGAAGGCTTACTATAAAGACGGCGGCATAGGCTTCTCCGTTCTCAACGAGGACAGTAGGCAGACAGTGTATTTCGGCAGAAGCAAGGCCGAAGAGACTTATTCTCACCGCTACTACCTCTATGTCAACGGCTCTAAGTACGACTGCATGACGCTGGGTGACCACAACGCCTGGAAGAAGTTCGTCGTGGAACTCTTCAACGACGAGGAAGGCAGGACGCACCTTTACGGCGTGGCCAACCACATGCTGGTGGTGGACCACTACGACAACGGCATGGGCTTCGACAAGTACTATCCCGACGTGACCATAGATTACCCCAACTTGGCGGGCATCCAGCTGGAGGCAAAACCCAGCGAGACCGGAGAGGTACGCTTCCTTCTTCTGAAGGACGTTAAGTACGAAGTGCAGGTCCCGGAACCGTTTGGCTTGATTTTGCTGGCGCTTGCCGTCCCCGCTCTGCTGAGAAAGCGGGGATAAGTTGCAATTTAAAATAATCATTTGCTACAATATTGAAGGTGTGTTTTTAAACCTTTAATTTCCAACCCAACTGTTCGTATGAAAAAAGCTTTAACTTTCATGGCGGTCCTTTGCTGCGCCACCGCGGCTTTCGCCACCTCCCAGGTCCTTTTCGAGGACAACTTCGAATCCTACAATGCCGGCGACTGGCTCGGACAAGGCAACACCGAAATGATGCAGTCCACGGTGGGCCCCTCCATTGAGCCTCCTGTTTCCGGCGAAGTCGAGATCGTCGATATGGACGGATCCAAGGTCCTGCACGTCCAGAAGATCAAAGAGCCCGCAGGCGTCACTAAACCCGGCCGCGACCGCGGCGTGAGAGTTCCGCTGACTTGGGGCGACGTTGATTACGAGGGCGGCTTAGGCGGCGTCATCATCATCATCGGCAAAGTCAAAATTCCGAACGGCAACGGCTATTGCGAAGTGAGGCTGGCCACGGCGGAAGACAAGCCCATGATGCGCTTTTCTTTCCATTCCTCCGACTACAGGACCTACTGCTACACCGACAACCGCAGGGAAGCCGTCAACAACGGCGCCGCCAACAAGGACGATCCCCGCTGGCCGACCGGCAGCTCCGACAAGATCCAGTATGCCACGGCCGACGCGGTCCTGTACGACACCTGGTGCGACTTCATGTTGATGGTGGACTGCGAGACCGGCACGCTGCTTAATTACGACATCACGAACAACGCCGGCTTCCATTTCAGCGGCGAAAAAGTCTGCCAGCTTTTCGAGTTCGGCAACGCCGTTCCTGCCTATGCGGAATTCACGGCGGTCGGCAACGGCTACGACACCAACAGGCAGGGCGCCTATCTTGACGACATAAAGTTCGTCTATATCAAGCCCGATCTGCCTTGGGCGACCGTCTTCCTGGATGACTTCTCAAGCTACACTGTGGGCGAATCCCTGACGGAGCAGACGGACGTCTACGAAAGGATCGGCAGCGCGCCCACCTTCAGCGATGAAATTAAGAACGACGGCGACGGCAACTACGCCTACATTTGGCTCGGCACCCCCGAAACCGGCTATCCCAAGGACGGCATCAAATACGTCCTGCCCGAGGAGATCAAGCCCGTCTTCGGCGGCAAGCTGCGCTTCACGGCCCGCTACTACTGCCCGGACAACGGCTGCTGGACCAAAATGATGAATGGCGCCGATCCCGTGGCCACCTACGGCTTCCACTCCGCCAACCGCTGGTTCGCCACCTGGGGCAGCACCGACGACAGCCCCCGCTACGACGGTATGGAGAACGGCCCCTATAACGACTGGGTCACCACTTGCATGACCGTCGGCTTCGACGAAAACGGCGACGCTTCGCTTGAAACCGTCTGGCTTGTCAACGACAAGGACGCCAGCAAGAGGCAGGGCCTCAACTGGAGCTACTACTTCAACACCACCATGCCCGCCGTCCCCGATTCCGTGGGCGTGCAGGTCCAGGGCTGGCAGGGCTTCAACGGCCGCTACGCCAAAGTCGATTACCTGAAGGTCGAATACGCCGCTCCGGAACCGGCTTTCCTGGGACTTTTGGCTCTGGTTGGCCTGGCCTTCCTGAGAAAGCAGCGCTAAGTCCTTTTGGTCTTGTGAAAAAAGCCCCGGCCTCGGCCGGGGCTTTTTTATTAGGGGGGCTATTTGCAATTCAGGGGGCGTTTTAGTATAATCCTCATACTAATCATTTTGAAATTAACTTTTAAAGGAGGATAAAAATGAAAAGAACGTTCCAGCCCCATACGCTGCGTCACAAAAGGACCCATGGTTTCCGCGCGCGCATGAGCACCCGCGGTGGCCGCGCTGTAATTGCCAGACGCAGAGCCCACGGCCGCGTCCGTCTGTCCGCCTAAAGGCTTGAAAAGCGGAAAAAAGTACGAAACGACGGTGACAAAACCGTCGTTTTCTTTTCCTAGGGAAAGGAAACTCAAGGGCCAGAAGGCTTTTGATTTGATCTTTAAAGGCGGGAAGATCGCAAGGGGCAGACACCTGTACCTGGCTTACGATACGGAAGGCTGCGAATCTTGGCAGATCGCCGTGGTGGCCCGCAAAAGGGACTACCCGAAGGCTTTTATGCGCAACCGCGTCAAAAGGCGCCTGAGGGAAGTAGTAAGGCTCGCTCAGGAAAGCTACGCTCCCTTCAGGGGCGTCGTGGTGGCCAAGAAAGGCCTTATCGAGCTTCCCTGGGAAGAGCTGGTCAAGGAATGGCGGAAAGTGTGCGTTTCCGCGGGCATCGTTTCCAAAGCGGAGGAGCTGCCTCCTCCGAGCTTGGGAGCAAGGCTTATGATAGCCCTGGTGAAGTTTTACCGAGCCTGCATCTCGCCCCTTTTGCCGCGCTGCTGCCGCTTTACGCCGACCTGCTCGCAGTACGCCCTGGAAGCTTTGAGAAAACACGGACTGATAAAAGGATCTGGCCTGACTGTCTGGCGCATACTGCGCTGCAATCCTTTCAATCCCGGCGGTTACGACCCGGTACCTTAAAAACTTTTATTTTGAGCTGATTTTTATGGATAGAGACAAACTTATAGGCGTGGCCTTGCTGGCTTTGGTCTTTTTGCTCTTTTTCACGCAGATGAAGAACAAAAAGGAAGCCGCTAAAAATGAGGCGCCCAAAACCCAGACCACTCAGAGCATGGCGGCGCCGGGCAGCGGCTCTTTCAGCGCCATTTCCACGATCGAAGGCTACACGGGAGAATCCGTAAGCTCCGTTTCAAACAATCTTCTGAAGATCAGCTTCGACCAGCAGCTGGGGGACATCAGCGGAGTCGAGCTTTTTCCCACCAGCGACAAAGTCATAAAAGAAACTTACGACACCGTCAGCAAGGAATCTGCGGAATACGAACTGCCGCTTAGGATCTACAGCTACGGCGAATTTCCCGGCGGAACGCTCTCTTTTTCCCAGGGTGACGCCGCTTTTGAAAGGACGCTTTCTTTTTCCGGCAAATTTAACGACGGCGTGGAAGTGGCGAAAGCCTACACTCTTTCCGTCAGCAATTATCTTACTGAAGTTTCCATAACGCTTCGCAACGCCGGCGAAAGCGTTGTTCCCGCCAGGGACCTTAAGCTCTGGCTCGGAACAATAGACAAGCTTAACGAAGCCAAGGAGCGCCCGCCCGTCAGGAGCCTGACCGTCAGCTACCTCAACGAGGACGGCAAAGAGAAGATCAAGCGCTTCAATCCCGGCAAAGACAGCAAGACCCTTGACGGAAGCGTTATCTGGGCGTCCATTGGCAACCGTTATTTCGTGCATGCCCTCAGCTCCAAGCACCAGGCCTCAAAGCTCGAGACCGGTTTTCGCAGCGACAAGAAAGCCGGCTGGCTTTCCGCCATCTTGACCTACCATGTTCCGGAACTCAAGCCCGGGGAATCTTTCCAGTGGCAGGGGACGCTGTACACCGGACCGAAGCAGTACGAAAGATTGAAAGCTCTCGACAAGGAGATGGTTTGCGGCAGCAATTACGTGAAGATCATCGACCTCGGCTGGTACTCCGTCATCGCCACCTGGCTGATGCAGTACGGCCTTAAGCTCACTTACCGCTACGTCGGCAGCTACGGTATCTCCATCATAATACTTACCGTCATCATCAAGATCCTTCTGTGGCCTCTGACCACCAAGAGCACGATGGCCATGAAGAAGATGCAGAAGCTTCAGCCCGAGATCAAAGCCATCCAGGAAAAATACAAAGACGATCCCAAGAAGCAGCAGGAAGAGATGATGCTTCTGTACCGCAAATACGGATACAATCCGATGGGCGGATGTCTGCCGATGCTCATCCAGCTGCCTATCTTTGTCGCTCTCTACCAGGCCTTGTCGAACGCCATCGAGCTGCACAAGACGCCCTTCCTTTGGATCGCGGACCTTTCTCTGCCCGACAAAGTCGGCGCGATCTTCGGATTCCCCATCCATCCTCTGGCCATCGCTATGGGTCTCGGCATGGTGGCGCAGCAGATGCTCACTCCGAAGATGGGCGACGCGAGCCAGCAGAAGATGATGTACTTCATGCCTATCATCTTCACGGTGCTTTTCTACAACATGCCGTCTGGCCTCGTGCTTTACTGGTTCGTCAACCAGCTTCTGACGATGGCGCAGACCACTTATCTCCAATACAAAAAAGACTAATTCTCCCTTAATGCAGGCAGCCTTTGATACCATAGCGGCGATCGCGACCGCCCGGGGCAGAGGCGCCATCGGCGTCCTCCGCTTGAGCGGACCTATGACGGAAAGCGTCATGGACAGGCTCTTTGCAGCCAGAAGCGGAAGAAAAGCGAAGACTATGGGAGATTTCAGGCTGCGTTTCGGGGATCTTTTGAACGCTTCCGGCGAAGCCATAGACAGCGGGCTGGCCTTTTTCGCCCGCGCCCCCAAGAGCTATACCGGCGAGGACTACGCCGAGATCTTCTGCCACGGCAATCCCGCGATACTTGAGAAGCTGCTCGCTTCCGCCCTTTGCTCCGGCGCCGTGGCCGCGCCTCCGGGAGAGTTTACCAGAAGGGCTTTCCTCAACGGGAAGATGGACCTTACGCAGTGCGAAGGCGTCGACGAACTGATCAGGGCGAACGGCGAAAAACATCTCAGCGCGGCCTGGAGGCTGCAGAGAGGCGACCTTAAGGCCAAGCTCGATCCCGTTTCCGAAAAATTAAGCCGTGTTTTCGCCCATATTCAGGGCGCCATAGAATTTTCCGACGACGTGGCTGAAGACACCTCCACTTGGAAAAACGCCGTCTCGGAAGCCAGGGAAGAGATAGGCAATATTCTAAAGAACGCGGAAGTTTCCGCCAAGATCCGCGACGGTTTGATAGTCGCCATCGCCGGGAAACCGAACGCCGGGAAGTCGAGCCTTTTCAACGCGCTCATAAATGAAGAGCGCGCTCTTGTCACGAACGTGGCCGGCACGACCAGGGACACCCTGAGCGCGGAACTGGAAGTTTCCGGCTTGAACATCACGCTTCTTGACACCGCCGGTTTAAGAAAGACGAGAGGCACGGTCGAAGCGCTGGGAGTGGCACGCGCCATAGAAACTCTTGACAAGGCCGACGCCGTGATCTGGACCGTCGACGGCACCAAGAAGTTAAGCGCTTCGGAAGAAAAAGAGATCAAGAAATGGCAGGCCGTAAAACCGGTCCTCGTGCTCAGGACGAAGAGCGACCTGATGGAAAACAAGGACGCTTCCGGAACAACACTTTCCTCCGCGGTCAGCGGGGAAGGGCTAGATGTTGTCAGGGAGTTTTTGAAGACGACCGCGGAAAAGGTTTTGAGCGGCGAGGAGAACGTCATCCTTCTGAAAGCAAGGCACTGCGAGCTTCTGAAAAACGCGCTGAAAAATCTTAAAGCCGCGGAATCAGGTTTCGCTTCCGGAGAATATCTGGAATTGTGCGCGAAAGAATTGGAGCTGGCGCTGGCTTCCATTTGGGAAGTCACCGGACAAAAGACGCCGAATGAGATACTCGACATAATCTTCGGGGAGTTTTGCGTAGGGAAGTAAGTTATGCGTAGTCGTCTCATTTATCTCTTCTGGCTCGTTCCGGGACTTACGATCCTGTTGCTGCTCGGCTACTACTACAATCAGCTGAACCGCTCCGAACGCCATCTCGCGAAAAAGCTCCGCTATTTCAGAATGGCGGACAATTACAGGGCTTACCAGGAGCTGATGCCTGAGCTTCACGCCTGGCGCAAACCGGAAAATCCCAACGAACTGAAGGAATTCTTTACCCAGGGGCGCTCTTACGTTTACCAGACCAACGAGGAATTCAGCGATCAGTTGAAAAGCTTCGGCAAAGAGGCGAGGGAAGCTTACCTGAAAGCCGTTAAGAGAGTTTTGCTTTCTCCCTGCTCCAGCACAATGAAGCGCCGCTACGTTGACGGCAGCAACATTGAATTCGAGAAGGGGTCTTTTATCAACGCCCCCACGAACGCCCTGAAGCGCCCGAGGCACGAATTCTTCTGGGTCGAGGCGGTAAGTTCCGAAGAGGCGGCCTGGGAATGGTGGCAGGAAAAGAATGAGATCCTGGACAGAGCCAAGGAAGAGGGGATAATCGCGGATTACCGCGATCTGTATTTCCTGGCCGTCGCGCCTGAAAGCTGTACCGGACGTTACGAAAGATTAAAGGAAGCCGCCGACGAGGATCTTTATTCCGCGGCGCTCAGGAACGAAGCCGCTTCCCAGGGCCTCGACCGCAGACTGTTCCGCAACAGCGAGGGACGTTTCGAGCAGAACGGCTTTACGCTGAAGCCGCCTCTGACGATAGGGGAGCAGTACAACCGCTGGCGCGAACTTGGCCTTACCAATCTGCTGCACAATTATCTCCTGCCAAGGTCCAACGGCTTCTGGGCCGTCATCAGGATCGACGGCGGAAAAGAAAAGAAGGCGGAATCATCCCTGAGGCTTAGCGAATTCCACGGAACTAACGATCTTCCGCTGGTTTTCTGCGAAGGCGCGCTGAAACACGAATTCCAGAAGAAGATGACTTCCCTGATCGCCTATTTCTGTAAGATCTGGCTTCTGATCTTCGCGGTCATCTTCCTCCTTCAGACCATACATCAGTTCTTCGTCCATTACCTTATGGGCAGAGGTTTCGTGCCGGAAGTCATGTATCGTTATTTCTCTCCCGGCGCCAGGGCTTACCTCATCAGGAACGGATACAAGACCTTCACGCACGTCATGACCTTCGAGGAGGTCCAGAAGAAACGCGAGGCCGGCCAGGAAGTCCCGGAAGTGATGGTCATGCGCGTGCACGAAAAGCGCGGCAACATCAGGAGGATCGACTCCTTGCAGATGGAAGCCGGCTTCCGCTCGATCTGCCCCAGCGGCAAAGTCTACCTGAAGCGCGCCTACGGAAAAGGCATGAAGGAGCTAAGACGAGAATACATCAACATGTGCCGCATGAGCAGAAGGGGACTGAAGGTCCCGAAGATCTTAGCTTACTGTGAAGCTCAGTGGAAGGGCTACTGGTGCGGTTACCTTATGACCGCCAACCTCGATTCCCAGATGCCGCTCGACCATTGGCAGACCTACGTCGCGCCCTTCCTAAGCGACGAGGAGCGGTCCGATACTGTGCGCAAGCTTTCCAAGTGCCTGGCCGGAACTTTGCGCAGGGCTCACCGCCACGGCGTTTTCAAACTGCAGCTCTTCGGAAAACACATTTTCTTCGACCCCAACAACCTTGAGTGGGGAGTGACTTTGATCGACGTTGAGAAGGCCTATTGCCTGAACGACACCATGCTCTCCATGCTGAGGCGCTTCCCCTGGCTTTTCAAGCGCTATCTGGCTTACGACCTGGCTTTCCTCAACCGCTATCTCTTCTGGGAACTGTGGCCGCTGAGGGAACGCCTTAGAATGTACGTCATGTACTGCCGCCGCTCCAATTTCCATGGCGCCGCGAGGGCTCCCCTTACGGAAGAGGAGAGGAAACGCCTGCGCAAGGTCCACAACATCTGCATAAAGAAGAATTACGGCCAATACCAGAAGGTAGGCAATATCGTTGTGAACGTCGCGCATTACGCCAGCATGAAGGAAGTTCTGCCGGCCGATTTCAGGGATTATTACGAGATTGAATCCAGGGAGCACGTCACCAGGAAGAAAGGCCGCACGGTCGTCAAGATCCACGCCGGCTGGAGCACTTATTATCTCAAGCGCCATTTCGGTATGAAGCTGAAGGACGCGCTGCTTGAATTCTGGCGCCATGGCAGAAGAATGAGCAACGCCAGGTTGGAATGGAAGGCGATGGAGATCTGCGACGCCCTCGGCATCAAGAACACGCCTTTCAGAGTCTTCGGCGAAAAGTTCAAAGGCATAAAAGAGAAGGCCTCCTTCCTGCTCACTGAATCCCTGCCTCCTGGCAAGACAGTCGAGGATCATCTCCGCGACGGCTTAAGGCTTGACTTCAGGCAAAAGAAAGAACTCATTTCCAGGATAGCGCACATCGCCAGACGCCTCCACACGGAAGGCTATACGCACAAGGATTTTTACCTCGGCCACTTCTATGTGGTGGGCGATCTTGCCGGCGAATATCAGCTGCATCTTCTTGACCTTCAGCGTTTGTGCAAAGGCGCGAAGCTTCTGAACCGCTGGTCGCTGAAAGATATCACTGCGCTTTATTTCTCCTCGCTGCCTTTCGTTCCCACGGGGCAGATCACCCGCGGCGATATGCTGCGCTTCTATTTGCGCTACGTCAATCAAACTAAGCTTCGCAAACGCGACAAAAAGTTCCTGCGCGCGGTGACCGTGAAGGAGCGCAGGATGGCGCGCCACACGGAGAAGCTTTTGGCGAAGCGCAGGAAAAGGGGCGAGCTGACGGACCTCGTGAAGTAGCGATGGAGGCATAAAGCCCCTCGCTCACGGATTACGCGTGCGTGGCTTTGATTTGCGTCCTCCATGAGTTCGCTACGGGGCATATGCCTCCATCGCTACAAAACTTCGCGTTTTGGTCGTCAGCTGGTATTGAAAAAGAGAAAGATTCCATAGACCCCAGAGCGAACTCACGGAGGATGCACGATAGGGAATTACGCGCGTAGTCCGTGAGCGCGGGGTCTTATGGAATCTTTCTCTTTAAAATATTAGCGAACGATTAAGCCGACTGCTCGGTAGGCAGCGTGTTCACGATCGCGCCCGTCGGGCAGTTCGCCAAACAATTCCCGCACATCGTGCACTTCTTCTTGTCGATCTTGGCGACCAGGCCGTCCATGGAAATGGCCTCGGAGGGGCAGTTCTTCACGCATTTCTGGCAGCCGATGCAAGCGGTCTGGCAGAATTTCCTCTTGACGACCGGCTTGTCCTGCGAGGCGCAGGCGACCTTTATAGAGCGGGAAACGGGGCCGACGGCGATGACTTTCTTCGGGCAGGCCCTGGCGCAGCTTCCGCAGCCGCCGCAGATCTCGGGGTCGATCACGGGGATCTCGCCAGGCTTGATGCTGATGGCGCCGAACTGGCAGGCCGCGACGCAGTCGCCGAGCTTGAGGCAGGAGAACTTGCAGTCGAAGGGGCCCTGGGCCGTGATGTTGGCCTGGGCGCAGGTCATGGGTCCTGTGTATTCCACCGCCTGGGAGGAATGGCCCTGGCAGCGGACGTAGGCGATGGATTTCTCAAAATCGCCCAGTTCCTGGCCCATGATGGCGGCGATCTTAGCGGCGACCTCTTTGCCGCCGGGCGCGCAGTGGTCGAATTCCGCTTTGCCCTCGGCGACCGCCGCGGCGTAGGCCGAGCAGCCGGCGAAGCCGCAGCCGCCGCAGTTGGCGTTGGGAAGCACTTCCATGATGGCTTCGACTCTCGGATCGGTTTTGACCGCAAATACTTTCGAGGCAATGGCTAAGCCTATACCGAAGATGAGGCCCAGACCGCCCATGCAGATTAGCGCGTACAACATAATCAGTTCCCGTTTTTTGATTCAGTTGAAATTCTATCAGAAAGGATTTGGGATTGCAATTTGAGGGCGGCTTTTGGTTTGACACCCGGGCCTATAATAAGGTATAATATCTTTAATAATCACTTAAGGAATATCTATGAAGATCGGCAAACTTTTATCCCTTCTGGTTTTTCTTATTTTCCTGAGCGTCCCGGCTTTGGCGGCGCCGTCCGCCGCTGCGGAAGAGGCTGTTAACAAAGCTCTGAAGACGGCCGACAAGGCGCTGACCGCGGCCATCCCGCTTTTGGAGAACGCCGAGAACAACTATCCCTTCCACCCGGCGAACATGGAAGTCCTGTACCAGCTCGCCATGGCTTATGTGGAAGTAGGGCGCTACGATGACGCGAACAAGACGCTCGACAAACTGTCGAAGCGCTACGGCAAATACGCCGACACCATCCAGCGCGTGGACGAAGCCAAGGTCGCCAAAGCGCACGTTCTGGTCGCCCAGGGCAAGTACGACGAAGCGCTGGCACTGGTGCAGAAGTTCTTAAGGGAAGTCCCAAAGAGCCCGGCCAGAAACTCCGCTTATTTGGAGTACGCCAAGGTGCTGGTCAAGAAGGGCAAATACGACGAGGCGAAGAAGGCCATCGCCGACTTCACCAAGAACCCCAATCATGAGCTTTTCATTCCCTCCTCCTACGTTCTGGCCGAGATCTTCGTCAGGAACGGTCAGCCTGAGGAAGCGGAAAAGATGATGCGCAACATTCTGAAGACGAACAACAACAAGGACGTGCGCATCGCCACATTCTACAAATTGGGCGAGATCTACCGCGGATGCAGCAACTACGTCGGCGCCATCAACGTTTACCGCAGGATCAAGACGCCTGGCAAGAAGCCCGATGACAGGGCCCAGAACGCCGGCATCCTTTGGGAGATCGCGCAGACTTACGAACAGCTCGGTCACTTCTTGGAAGCGAGGATCGGCTTCGAAGGCATCATGCGCCTTTATCCGGAAGTCGAGTTCAGCACCCAGGCCTGGTTCAGGGCGGTGCAGAGCGACATTTCCGCCAAGGACTTCAAGCGCGCCGAGAATTCTTACCTTGAGTTCATAAAGAAGCATCCCGGAAACGACGTCGCGGCTCCCATGAGGCTCGTGCTGGCCCAGGCTCTCTTAGAGGATAACCAGCCGGGCGAGGCGGTTAGAAACCTGAAAGCCGGCCTCGAAGAGTACAAGGAAGGCGAAGTTGCCGAGAACATGTACTTCCTATTGGGCGACGCGCTCCTGAAAGACCAGAAGTACAAAGAGGCCGAGGAGACCTTAAAGCAGTTCGCCGAGAAATTCCCGGAGAGCACGCTCGTCCCGCAGAGCTATGTCCGCCTTACGGAAGGCTACATCGAGCAGAAGCGTTACCAGGACGCGCTTGACTTCCTCCAGAAGACCATAGAGGAATTCCCCGATTTCGCCAAGGAATACAAGCTTGAAGAGTACGTCTACGAGATCAAGCTCGCTTACGCTACGGCGGAAGCGGAAGCCAAGAACTTCGAGAAGGCCGCGGAGCTTTGCGCGGAAGTCACGCTCCCGAGGCTCAAGGAGCAGGCTATGTATCTGCAGGCCGACATGTGCGTGAAGCAGGGCAAGGTCGCCGAGGGCGTCGAGGTCCTCGAGAAGATGCTGGAGGAATTCGCCGACAGCGATCTGCAGGCCGACATCCTCATGACTTTGGGCGGTGTCTATATGTCCGAGCAGAAGTATGACAAGGCGAAAGAGACCTTCGACCGCGTTCTGGTCCTCGACAAGGAAGCGGCCGAGAAGTCCAAGCCCGTCGCCATCCTGCAGAAGGCTTTCTGCTCCTACTATGCCAACGACATGGCCGGCATGAAGGAGAATCTCGACAAGATCCTGAAAGATTATCCCAAGGCTCCGGAAGCCGGCGACGCGCTCTACTGGATGGCTTATTTCGCCAAAACCGACCGCAAGTACGCCGAGGCCGCGGAATACAGCGCCAGGCTCGTGAAAGAATATCCCGAGCACGGCTACGCTCCCGAATCCGCCTACGAAGTCGGCGAGGACAAGGTTTTAGGCAACAAATATTTTGAAGCGGTGGAAGCTTTCAAGGAAGCTTACCAGAAGTATCCCGAGACCGGTTACGGCGCGCTTTGCCTGGTCAGAGTAGGGGAGGTGCTTGTCAGCCAGCAGTACTCCACTGAAGAGTGGGAGAAAGATCTTACTGCCATGGGAAGCGACGCCGCGAGGATCGCTCTGCTTTCCATTCCCGTGAGAGCCAAGGACAGGGAAAAGGCCGACGCCGCTCTGGCGAAGCTCGACAGCTTCAAGATGAACGACGCTCAGAAAGGCTACGCCCTGGCTTTCAAGGCGGCCGCTGAGAATCTGGCCGGCGCTTACCAGAAGGCCGCGCAGACCGCCGACGAGTCGCTCGCTCTTACGAGGGAAGTCGCCGAGAACGTCGACGAATCTCTCTTCCAGCGCGCGGAAGCCGCCTATCTTTCCGGCGACCACAAGTCCTGCGCGCCGCTCTACGACGACCTGCTCGACAACTTCGTGGTGCCGAACGCCCAGGTCAGGATCACGGCGCTGCTGCACCGCGCCCACTGCGCCCTCGAGGCCAAGGAAGCGAAAGTGGTCGACCAGAAGTGCCAGGAAGTCCTCGGCCTGAGGCCGGACGCCAAACAGTCCGCGGAAGCGGTCCTGATGCGCGCCGAAGCGAACTTCATTTCCGGCAACGTGAAGGAAGCGGCCCAGTTCTACAAACGCTGCACGATCCTTTACGGCAAGATGCCCGAATACGCCGTCCCGGCTTACAAGGGCCTCATCGCCTGCTACAAGAAGCTCGGCCTGACGAACGAACTGAACGAGGCCCAGACCCAGTTCAAGGCCCGCTACCCCAACGATGCTGAATAATTGAGGAAAATCATATGAATAGAATTTATTTGGTTATCACGCTCCTTCTTGCGGTCAGTTTTGCCGCGACCGCCGACGAACTCGTATTGGCGAACGGCACGCGCTACAAAGGAACCATTTCCCGCAACGCCAAGGGCCAGGTCGAGATCTCGACCAGCAAGGGCAGCTTCGCCTTCGACGACGAGAAAGTCTCCTTCAAGCAGACGAAGATCAACGAGCCCGGCGATTTCACGGACTTCCAGACAGCCCTGAAGAAAAAAGACTTCGCCAAGATCAAGACCATCTCCGCGTCTTGGGGCAAGCGCTTCCAGGGAATGCCGGTCAGATGGAACGAAATGGCGCTTTACGGCAAAGGCCTTGTGGCTGTCAACGACAAGAAGGACGAAGAGGCTAAGAAGATCTTCGACGAATACGCCAAGCTTTTCCCGAAGGGCGTCTACAAGGGCGAGATCGACGTCATGAACCTCGACCTCAGGTCCGACGAGATGAGCAAGGAAGACCTCATCAAGACTTACAGCGAGATCTTGGCCAGCGGCTCCGGCTCCGAGGCCGCCAACGCCAGGATGCACCTCGCGCTCGCGAAACTGCAGATGGAAGCCAAGGAATACCGCGGCGCCCTGGAGAACTTCGCCTCCGTCGTCGTTTTGTACGGCGACATCCCCGACCTTGAGCTGGAAGCCCTGTGGGGATGCGGCGAAGCGTACGAGGCTTTGGGCGAAACCAAAAACGCCCTCTTCTATTTCGAGCAGATCGCCGAGGAGAAGGAAGGCCCCTACAAGAAGGAAGCCCAGAAAAGAATCGAAGAACTCAAGAAGAAATTAAAATAAATAATCAATAAACCTTCATAAAAAAAGGAGAGATCCCATGTCCAAGAAGAATTTCAGTTTTTTGCAATTGGCCGCCTGGCTAACCGTTATGCTCGGCCCCTTAGTCGCTTTCGCTGACGAAGTGGCGGAAACCGCCGAGGGCGCTGAAGAAGCCGCCGCGCAGAGCGTGAACCTCATCGACCTTATTTTCGTGAAAGGCGGCGCCTTCATGTACCCCATCGTGCTGCTTTCCTTCTATATGGTCTACCTGATCATCGACGCCATCCTGGTCATCCGCAAGAAGAAACTCATGCCGGACGAAACGGTCAAGTATCTGAGGGAAAACTTCCACAAGGATAAAGTCGAGGAATGCGACAAGTACTGCCAGGAGCATCCCTGCGCGCTGACGGTCGTCGTCGGCCACGCTCTGACCGCCGAGAAGAAAGGCAAAGGCCCCTTGGGTATGCAGGAAGCTGTCGTGGAATACGGCGGACGTCTCGCCAACGATCTGAGAGCGAGAGTCGCTTACCTCAACACCGTCGCCACGATCTCCCCGATGCTTGGTCTTCTGGGCACGGTCTCCGGTATGATCAAAGCGTTCTCTAACATCGGCGCTTCCGGCGTTGGCAAGGCCTCCGCTCTGGCCAACAACATTTCCGAAGCTCTGATCACCACCGCCGGCGGTCTGGTCGTCGCCATTCCCGCTCTGGCGGCCTTCTTCTTCTTCCGCAACCGCATCACTGAAACGATGGTGGCCGTGGAAGACGAGATCGGCGAACTCATCGAGCAGTTCTAAACTTATCTTGAATTTTAAACCGGGAATCAACGGTTAATATGAAATTTAGAAAATTCAACATAGAAGATGTGCCGATGCAGACCACGAGTCTGATCGACATCGTCTTTCTGCTTTTGATCTTCTTCATCGTTTCTTCGCAGTACAAGAACATGGAAGTCGAAACGGAAGTGACGCTGCCGATCGCGGATTCCGCCAGCGTCGTCCAGACGGAGGGCGTCGACGAGATCACGCTGAACGTGACGGGCAAAGGCAACATCAAGGTCGGCGGCGAAGTCTTTTCCATGGAGCAGCTGACCAAAGCGTTGCAAAACGAGATAGACGCCGATCCATCCCGCGAGCGCCGCGTTATTATACGAGGCGACAAGAAGGCCCTTTTCGGGCGCACCATGCGCCTTATGGCGGCCTGCGCGGAGGCTGGCCTTTGGAACGTCTCGTTTGCGGTTTATCAAGAAGATCCAGGTGACAATTAACATTTGAGGAAATATGAAATTCAAGAGCGAACCAGACAATGACGTCCGCGACATGGATATTTCCTCCATGTCGGACGTGGTCTTCCAGCTTCTCATCTTCTTTTTGGTGGCTACGAACATCCAGCAGGAGGAGTCCCAGCTCAAAGTCGCCATTCCCGTCGACCAGCAGGCGACGGAGGCCCAGGCTGTGGATCTTGCCGAGGAAGTCGTCATAGACATCTACGACAACGGAGAAGTGTATTGGAACGGCCAGTACGTAGACAGCCCGGACAGCGTTGACATGCCTGAACTGAAGAACATTCTCTATGAACTGAAGCAGGCTTACCCGAACCAGTCGGTGGTCATACGCGGTCAGAGAGATACCCAGCACCAGAGGATCGTGGCGGTGCTTAACGCCTGCGCCTTCGCGGGTATCGATCAGATAACCTTCCCTTCGGATCCCAGCATCTATATTGACTGATTATGAAATTTAGCTTTAAAGAGTTTCTGAAGAAGAACTATCTGGCGCTGCAGCACGCGGAGTCCGCGACCATCACGATCGTTTTGCACGCGATCATGTTCGTGGCCTTCGCCTTCATCATCGTCTCGCAGTCGGATACGGCCAAAGAGACGATCAAGACCTTCTTCAAGAAGCAGGAAGAACGCCAGATCGAACCGCCGAAGCCGGTCGTCCAGCCCAAGGACATACCGGTGACGATGGCGCCGCCCCCTCCCAGGACGGAAAACATGCCGGATATCAACGACCGCATGATGGTCAAGAAAGACATAACCTCGAAGCTTCTGCCGAAGACCCAGGTCATCATGAAGAAGACCAAGATCGAATTCGACACGGCCAAGGAAGTCGGCCGCGGCGTCAGGCAGAAAATGAATTCCGACTACCGTAAGAAATACGGCGTGGCCGGCCACGGCAGCACCGTCGAGGCCGTCATCGACAAGTTCGTGGTGGTCGAGTACGAGGGTGGCGACTGGTATTGCGAACTGGTCAAGAACGACAAGAAAGTCGACCCGGCGCACGGCACGATCCCGAACTTAATTGGCGAGATCAGGAAGAGGACCAACATCCGCGTGAACCAGGACACCGTCACGGTCGTGAGAGCAGACTCCAAGGAGATCCACGAGAGTCCCTTCGTCTACTTCACGGGACACGACAATTTCGTCCTTACGGAAGCGGAAGTGGAGAATTTGAGAGCCTACATCATGCAAGGCGGCGCCATTATCGCCAACAGCGCCCTGCCCGGCAGAAGGTCGCGCTTCGACATGGCGTTCCGCAGGGAAATGAACCGCGTCATGCCCAACTTTCCGCTGCACGCTATCGACATGAAGCACCCGATCTACGAGGCTTTCACGATCTTCAAGGAAGTGCCGGAAGGCATGAACTACTGGAAGGAACCGCTGGAAGTCATCGAGGTCGACGACCGCATCGCGGTCATCTACAACTTAAACGACTACGGCGAACTGATGTGGCCTGTGGTCGTGGACAACTGGACGAAAGTCAAGAGAGGCTATTCCTCCGAAGTCAAGGGCTGGTGCTATGAAGGTCACCTCGCCCGTTGGAACAAGAACGTCTGCGTCAACGCCGACAGCCTCCCTCACATCGACAACGCCCACAAAATGTTCATCAACATGCTGGCTTATCTCCTGACCAGATGACATGGCATTTTTAGGCGTCATAACCTTTGTTCTCCTGGCCACTCTTTTGAGAGGGAAGCACGCTTTCAAAAAGTGGCCCTGGAGAATAGTCGCGGGCGGTCTGCTTTTACAGGCCGCCTTCGTTTTTCTTCTGAAGCCCGACGGCGCCGCCTACAAGTATCTGGGCGGCTTCTTCAAACTTTTGGGCGAGTCCGCCGCGGCCGGCGGCAGGAGCGTTTTCGGCAGCGTCGACATCAGAATGTACTTCGCCCTGAACTGCCTCTGCACGATCATAATGATCTCGGCTTTCATGGGCGTGCTTTACTATCTCGGGATACCGCAGAAGATCATTTCCTGGATAGCAAAACTCTTTAAGAAACTCTTCGGGATCGACGGCTCGGCCGCTTTCGCCGCCGCCTGCTCGATCTTCTTCGGGGTCGGCGTCACGGTGAGCATTCTGACGCCTTACGTGCCGAAAATGAGCAAGCGCTCACTGATGATCCTGCTTGTCTCTTCGCTGGCCACGATATCGTTCGCCCTCATGCCTCTGCTGTCATCCATGGGCATTTCTTCCGGCGACCTTGTGCTTGCCAGTTTCATGTCGGCGCCCTCCGCCGTGATGTTCGCGGCGCTCATGTGCCCGGAAGAGGAGGAGAGCGCGCCTGAGGACGAAATAAAGGCCGATCTCATGTCCGGCAGGGGAATTGCCGAATCCTTCGCGAAAGGGGCCCTGATGGGCCTCAAATTGGCCGTAAGCGTCATTGCGATGCTCATCGCGATCTCCGCCGCCATTTATTTCATAAACAAGCTGCTTGTCTCTCCCAAGGCCTTCTTCCCGAATTACCCGGAGATCTCGCTTCAGGGCCTTTTCGGTCTCATAGGCTGGCCTTTCGCTTTCCTGATGGGCGTTCCCGCCGCGGAATGTTCGAAGGTCGGCTACGTTTTAGGCTGCAAGGTTGTCCTGAACGAGATAGTCGCTTACCAGGAGCTGCTTAAGATTACGGAGGCGATCTCCCCGAAAACGCTGAGGATCGCGACCTTCGCCTGCTGCGGTTTCGCGAATTTCGGGACCGTCGCCATCCTCTTCGGCCTCGTCTCTCCCTTGCTTGAAAAAGACAGGCTGGAAGCCTTCTCGAATCTGCTTTTCAGGGCGCTTTTCGCCGCGGTCTTAGCTTCCTTTACGACCGCCGCTTTGATCTCCGCCGCAGGGCTCTAAACTGCCGAAATCACGGCACGTTGATTTTCAGAGCCCCTTTTGATATTATACTGCTACGTTAAGAAACTTCTTTAAGGATAAAGAAGCGGGTGGTGCCATCCGCTTTTTTTGTTTCTTAAGGGAATAGAAACTTAAATGGGAGGACCCAAAAAAATGAAAAGCGAGATCATAACCTTAATCGACTACCTTGAAAAAGAACACGGCCTGGACAAAGGCACGATCGCAACGATACTGGAAAAGAGCATCGAGGCTGTGGCCAAGAAGAAGGACGACCTTCCTCCCATAACCGTCTCCATCGACACCGAGGACGGCTCCATCAACATGTCGAGCACCTTCATCATCGTTCCCGACGACTATGAGGAAAGTCTGCGCAGCGAAGACGGCGAAACGGTTGAGGATGAGATAGGCCCCCACCTGACGGTCGACGAGGCGAAGAAGCGCTGCCCGGACCTCAAGGACGTCGACCTTGAGCCCGGCATGGAAGTCGGCCCCATCGAATACGAATACGACCAGGTCTTCGGCCGCATCGACGTCCAGACCATCAAGCAGATCACTTTCCAGAGGATCAGGGAAGCCAAGCGCGACATGATCCTGAAGGAATACAGCGACAAGATCGGCGACCTCGTCTCCGGCACCGTTTCCAGGATCGAGCGCGGCTCCTACATTATCGAGCTTGACCGCACGGAAGCTATCCTGCCGCGCCGCGAGCAGGTCAGCAGGGAACATTACAAGGTCGGCGACAGGATCCGCGCGGTCGTTTCCGACGTCAAGGACTCCGAAGAGAGCAGAAGCCCGAGAGTGGTTCTTTCCAGAGCGGTCCCGGCGCTGGTCCGCCGCCTTTTCGAAATAGAGGTTCCTGAAATTTACGACGGCATCGTCGAGATCAAGGCCGTGGCGAGGATCGCCGGATTGAGAAGCAAGATCGCCGTCTTGTCCCACGACCCGAAAGTCGACTGCGTCGGCGCCTGCGTAGGCGTCCGCGGCGCGAGAGTCAAATCCATAGTCCAGGAGATCAACGGTGAGAAAGTCGACATCGTCAGATGGAGCGACGATCTCGAGACGCTTCTGAAGAACGCCGTCGAGCCCACCGAGATCTTAGAGTATTACTGCGGAGAGGGCGACGACGCGATGGTAGTCGCGGTCGTTCCCGACGATCAGCTTGAAGCTACGATCGGCCGTTCCGGTCAGAACGTCCGCATGATCTCCAAACTTATCGGACACCCCTTTAACGTCATCAGCCAGACCAAAGCGGCTGAGCTTCAGGCCGCTGATGAGGATGGAGAGGAAGAAGAATAATTTATGAATTATGATGAACTGATAAAAGGCATGAGGGAGGAGTTCCGCTGCAAAACGGAAACCGACCGCCGATACCTTTCAGATAAAGTCAGGGACTATCTGAAGAAAAACGACCTTGGCACGTTCAAGCCTACGGACGTTTTCCCGGACAAACTGTACCGGCCGCTTTTCGCCGCCATTCAGGAAGCTTTCGAGAATCGTGAGAAAAACAGAGCTTCCATGGCCGTGAACAGAAATGCCGAAAAGGAAGAGAAGGCGAAGGAGGAAGCTCCCAAACCAAAAGCGAAAGCCGCTCCCAAGAAAGAAGAGGCCGCCCCCGCGAAGAAAGCCCCGGTCAAGAAAGCTGCCGCGAAGAAAGCGGAACCCGAACCGGAGAAAGAGGAAAAGCCCGCGGCCAAAAAGGCAGCCTCCAAGACTTCCGCCGCGAAGAAGACGGCGGAAAAGGAAGCGCCGGCTCCCAAGAAAGCGCCTGTCACCATCACTGCCAAATTAAGGAAGCAGCAGGAACAGGAGAAAGAGGAAGCCAAGCGGAAAGAAGAGGAGGAGAAGGCAAGGCTTGAGGCCAAGCGCAAAGAAGAATCCGACTCCGCCTCCGTCATCAACGCGGAAACTTCCGCGGACCCGCGCGTCAAGAAAGTCAAGATCGTCATAAAGAAGATCAACTTCAAGAAGCCCGCGGCCGCCGAACCCCAGGAAGAGATAGAGAAACCGGAAGAGATCGCGGAAGCCCCGATCGAGACCGCTCCCGAAGAACCGAAAGCGGAAGAAAAAAAGGCCGAGCCCGTAAAGGAAGCCGAGCCTGAAAAAGCTCCCGAAGCGGAAAAAGAGCCGGAAACTGAAGCGAAGCCCGAAGCCAAGGCCGCCGAAGAAGCGCCCAAAACTGAAGAGCCGAAAGCTGAGGAAGCGGAAATTACCGCCGAGCCTGAACAAGAAGCTCCGAAACCGGCCCGCAAATCCAAAGAGGAAGAGACCGCCCGTCTCGTCAGAGACGCTGTCAAACCCGTCTCCACTATTTCTGTGGAAACTTTCGTGGCGCAGCAGAAAGACGATCTTCCCCGCGTCACCGAGACTGTTCCTTTAGACCGCTTGAAAGGCTGGCGTCCGCCCGAAATTGGCAAGAAGAAAAACGCCAAGAAGGGCGAGACCTCCGACAAGGGCCAACGTCCCGCCGCCGGGAAGTCCGGCGCGGCAGCCCAGACCGCCGGGCCCATGCCCGACGCCAACAGGAAAGGCGACAATCGCCGCGGCAAGAAGGACAAGGATAAAGAAAAAGATTACAAGTCTTCCGCCTCCAGGGAAGAGATGATGAACAGACCCAGGATCTCCTCCCAGGCTTCTCTGCGTCAGAGAAACGCCGACGAGAGAGCCGGAGAAGAAGGCGAATACAGGATCCGCCGCAAGGTCAAGAAGACTCAGGTCCAGGCCCAGCCGACCAAAGCTGACATCGTAAAGGGCGACATCAAAGTCTCCGTCCCGATCAGCGTCAGGGACTTCTCCCAGGAGATCGGCGTCAAAGTCGGCGACATCATCAAAGTTTTCTTCAAGATGGGCGAGATGCTGAATATCAACAGCGCCCTGGATGAGGATCATGTCGTCCTGGCCGCCGCCGAACTGAACGTCAATGTTCAGGTCAAGAGCAAAGAGGAAAATCTCGAGCAGGAGACTTTCAGCGAGGAAGGACACGAAGAGGAATTCACCGCGGAAGAAGCCCCCAGGGCTCCCGTCGTCGTCTTTATGGGACACGTTGACCACGGCAAAACTTCTCTTATCGACGCTATCCGCCAGAGCAAGGTCGCCCAGGGCGAATCCGGCGGCATCACCCAGCACATCGGCGCTTACGAAGTCGACACCAAGCAGGGCCACATTACGATCATCGACACTCCGGGGCACGAGGCCTTCACGACCATGAGAGCCCGCGGCGCCAACGCGACCGACATCGCGATCCTTGTGGTGGCGGCCGACGACGGCATCATGCCGCAGACTCTGGAAGCCATCAACCACGCCCGCGCCGCCAAGGTCGAGATCATCGTTGCCATCAACAAAATGGACCTGCCCGGCGCCGATCCCGAGCGCGTCATCAGACAGCTTTCCGAAAACAACATCCTTGTCGAGGAATGGGGCGGCACCACGCAGTGCGTGAAAGTTTCCGCTCATACCAAGCAGGGCTTGGACGATCTATTGGAGCGCATCGCGCTTCAGGCTGAGATCATGCAGCTGAAAGCCCGCTCCGAAGGCCCCGCCGAAGGCGTAGTCCTCGAGGCCGAGCTTAATCCCGGACGCGGCACCAGCGTCACGCTGCTCGTTCAGAAAGGCCGCCTCAAAGTCGGCGATCCTATCGTCTGCGGCACCTGCTACTGCAAGGCCAGGGCAATGAAGAACTACCGCGGCGACGACCTCAAGGAAGCCGGTCCCAGCCAGCCTGTCCAGATCCTCGGTTTCACGGAAGTCCCGCAGCCCGGCGCCAAATTCAAAGTCGCCGCCAGCGAGAAACTGGCCAAGGAACTGACCGAGAAACGCAAGGAAGAGGAGCGTCTCAGGAAGCACGCCGAAACGACCAAGGTGAACCTGGAAAACTTCTACAAGAACATGAAGAATTCCGACAGCGCCAAGGAATTGGCCCTGATAGTCAAGGGCGACACCAAGGGCACTACGGAAGCCGTGCACGCCGCGCTTGAGAAGCTGACCACCGACGAGGCTAAAGTCACCGTCATCCACAGCGCCGTCGGCGACGTTACGGAAAGCGATGTCAACCTCGCTTACGCCAGCAACGGCATCATCATAGCCTTCAAGACCTCGGTGCCGGAAAGCAGCCGCGCCGAAGCGAAGAGCAAGGGCGTCGAGATCAGATCCTACGACGTCATCTACCACGCCACGGAACAGATCCAGAAAGCCTTGATGGGTCTTTTGGAGCCCACCTTCCACGAGGAAGAGACCGGCATTGCCGAAGTCAGGCAGATCTTCAAGATACCCGGCGGCTTCGTGGCCGGTTCCCACGTTGTGAGTGGTGAGATCCACCGCAGCGACAAGGTGAGGGTCATAAGAGGCAAAGACGTCGTCTTCGACGGCGACATTCTCACCCTGAAGCACCTCAAAGACGACGTCAAGGAAGTGCGTTCCGGCTACGACTGCGGTATCGCGCTGAACGGCTTCGACGGTTTCGCCGAAGGCGACAAGCTTCACGCTTACAAAATGGTCCAGGACGGACTGACGGAATAGTATGGCAGTTCAGAGAACCTTGAAAATAAACGAGCTCCTGAAAAGGGCCATGTCGGAGATCATCCAGGACCGCTACCGCGACCGCAAGGCGCCCTGGATGACCATCTCCCGCGCCGATACGAGCAGGGACTTGAGGTTCTGCAAGATCTATCTTACCGTTCTCGGCGACAAGGCCGCGGAGAAAGCCGCGCTTGCCAAACTGAAAGAGGACACGCCCAGGATCCGTTTCCTTCTCGGCCACAAAGTCGACCTCAGGATTGTTCCCAATCTGGAATTCGCCATAGACGAAGACTTGAAGGAAGCCCTGAAGATCGACGCCCTCATCGAGAAGAACCGGCCCGCTCCCGAACCCGAGGAAGAAGAGTGATGACAAAAATCGGTGTGGATAAAGCGGCTGAGCTCATAAGATCGGCCAACGCAATTCTCCTAGTCGGCCACACCGATCCCGACGGCGACTGCCTCGGCTCGCTCTACGCACTTAAAGCCGGTATTCGATCCCTTGGCAAGAAAGCAAGCGTATATCTAAAAAAGCCTCTGCCTCTGAAGTACCGTTTCCTTTCTGATGAACTCGAGGAAAACACCGATATCCCGGAATGCGATCTCATCGTCGCTCTCGACACACCGCAGCTGAAGCGCCTGGACATCGATGATCCTGCGAAGCTAACTAGCCCGATACTCGCCATTGATCATCATCCCGGCGAGCATACGGAATTCGCATATGCTCTGTGGGATGACGGAAAGTCCGCCTGCGCTATGCTCATAAAAGCGCTGCTCCAGGTAATGGCGATAACGATCACGCCGAAAATGGCAGGCGCTCTCTACGCCGGCATCGTGACCGACACGAATTCCTTCGTGAACCAGAATACCTACGCCGACACTTTCCAAGCGGCGGGAGAACTGACGGAACTCGGCGCTAAACCTGACGAGATCGCCAAATACGTTTACGGCTCCTTGACGCCCGGCGACATCTCTGCGCTATCATACGCCCTTTCAACTCTGGAACTCTACGACAAAGACAGGATCGCCGTCATGTCTTTGAAGCGCGAATGGCAAAACGAAGGCAACGACACTGACACCGAGCTTTTCGTGAACTACGCAAGAAGCCTCGTCAACACTGAAGTCGCGATAATGCTGACGGAAACTAAAGAAGGCGTCAGGGTGAACCTGAGAGCCAAGAACGCCTACGACGTTTCCGCCGTCGCAAGAAAACTGGGCGGCGGGGGACACAAGGCTGCCGCCGGCATTAGGATGAACTGTCCTCTTGAAGAAGCCAAAAAATTATTGCTGGAAAATATCAAATTCGATGACTGACAAAACTTACGATCTCATCATAGTGGGCGCAGGCCCCGCGGGGCTCACTGCCGCCATTTACGCCGCCAACTCCGGCATAGACTTTCTTGTCGTTTCCGGCTTCACCGGCAGCGCGGCCGCGACCGCTCCCGCCGTCGCCAACTATCCCGGCTTCCCTGACGCTGTCTCGGGTTCCGAACTCGTCGCGAATTTTGAGAACCAGGCCAAGAATCTCGGCGCCAATATCGAGAACGATTCCATAACCGAGATCAAAAAAGAAACCAGCGGCGTCTTTACGCTGACCGGAGCGATAAACACTTACTCCGCCAAAACGGTCATCTACGCCGCGGGCGCCCAGGCCAAGCGCCTCCGCCTTGATGAAGAGCCGAAGTATTTCGGCAAAGGCGTTTCCGTCTGCGCCACCTGCGACGGCCACTTCTTCAAGAATAAGCCGGTCGCTGTGGCGGCAGGGGACAAAACCGCCGTTTCCGAAGCGGCCTATCTCGCCGGCATCTGCGAAAAAGTTTATTTCATTACCAAAGACAATACTCTTCCCAAAGAACTGGACGGAATAGAAAAAATCGTTCTCAAAGCGAATTCCCAGATCACGGCTTTGAAAGGGGATAAGAAACTGGAAGCTCTGACCGTTGAAAACATTGCCACTAAAGAACAGGAAGAATTAACAGTCAGCGCGCTCTTCACCGCCGTTGGACACGACCCCGAGACGGCCCCTTTAGCGGGCCTTCCTGTCTTGGACGATAAAGGAGCCGTTGTAGCTGAGAAAGACGGCTCTACGGCTATCCCAGGGCTTTTTGCGGCCGGCGACGTAGTGAAAGGCGCCGTCAGGCAGATCGTTTTCGCCGCCAGCGCGGGAATGCAGGCCTTCCTTTCCGCCCGCAAATACCTCCGCACGCTTTAGAGCGCGTGCCCGCCGGACGCTTTTATGACTTGTCCGGTTATGAATTTTGCCTGTTTGCTGGATAGGAATAGAATTGTTTCGGCGATGTCTTCCGGCTGGATCAGTTTTCCCATGGGGATCAAAGGCACGACCGCCTTTTCTAAGTCAGCGTCTATCCAGCCTGTCTGAGTGGGACCGGGCGCCACGCAGTTTACGGTGATCCCGTATTTCGCCACTTCCAGGGCTATGCTGCGGGTCAAGGCTTCCAAAGTCGCTTTGCTCGCACCGTAGGCGATCTGCCCGGCGAAAACTTGCGCCGCGTCCGTGGAGATGTTTATTATCCTGCCGTAATCGCCGCGTCGCTTGACGAATTCCCTCATCATCAGAATGCTCCCCCGGACGTTGACCGCAAAAGTATCGTCAACGACGGCGGAAGTGATCTTTTCTATCGTATCAAGGCCGTCCATGTCTCCGTCCGCCGCGTTGTTAACCAAGACGTCTATCTTTCCGTAGCGTTCCATTACTAAGGAATAAATATTTATTATGGCTTCCTCATCTGTGATATCGCTTTCCAAGACGAGATAGTCGGCCCTCATTTCCTTAAGCTTCCCTTCAACGATCTCGGCGTTCCCGGCATTGGCCTGAAAATATCTGTCCGCCCCGTTGCTGCCGGCTTTGCTCTCATCAAACGACCGGTTAATTTTCTTATATACCAGGACGACTTTCGCCCCTTCGTGCGCGAAAGCCAACGCAGTAGCCGCTCCGATCCCCTGCGGATTGTTCGCTCCCGTGATCAGCGCTACTTTGCCTTTCAAACCGTAATCAACCATTTGGGTTTTATATTTAAAACTTTATCAAATACTATAAATGCATGTAACTTACCACCTACTATTAATTTTACTAGATGCCTTGATCAAATTCAAGGAAAAGCAACTATTCCATCTAGCAACTAACTCCTACAATTCCTCCTTTAAGATGCTTTAAGAAAAAGTTGGTAGTAAATGTTGGTAGTTCTAATTCGGCTTAAATGATAGTAATGCTAATATGATAAAATTGATTGTAAGTAAAAATCATTAAAACTTATGTCTGTTGTTAAGGAAAAACCCTGGGATTTCGTTTCACTTTCCGAGAGCTTGCCGGAAGTCATACTGGAGTCGCGCTACTATACGACCTTCAATTTCATCGGCGACCGCATCGAAGGTTACGAGAGTCCTTGCGCCTTCCTGACTATCCCGGCCGCCACGGCTTTGAAAGGAGTCTGCGACGCGGCCATGGCATTGGGTTTCCGCCTCAAAGTTTATGACGCCTACCGCCCTCAGCGGGCGGTGGCGCATTTCATGCGCTGGTCGAAGGATCCGGAGGACCTCAGGATGAAGAAGTACTTCTATCCTGACCTTACCAAGGCCCAGATCATAATCGAAGGCTATATCATGGAGAAATCTGCCCACTCCCGAGGCAGTACCGTGGATCTGACGCTATTCGACATGGAGTCGGGAAAAGAACTGGACATGGGCGGGACCTTCGACTTCTTCGGCAAGGAATCCCATCCGGACTACAAGGGCGTGACATTCGAGCAGCACAACAACCGAATGCTTCTACATAAGCTCATGACCCGGCAGGGCTTCAAAGGGATCGACAACGAGTGGTGGCATTTCACCTTCATTGACGAACCCTATCCCGACACTTATTTCGACTTTCCGGTAAAGTGAGGAAAAAATGAGAATGAAACGATGGATAGCTTCGGCGCTCTTGATCGCGCTGGCCCTTTTGTTGTCGGCCTGTGCCGCTGACAATTCCGCCACCATAACGAACGCTACGGAGCTTGCCGACGCGGTCTGGGAATTCGGTCAGTCCCATCCCGAGGGCTTCACTCTCAACATCCGGAAGATGACCGAGCCGGAGGAGGGCATTGCTGTCAGCTACGCCGCAACCCAGGGAAGCCATTCGAGAAAACAGCTGGAGAACGTGGTGTGGCATTCTCTGAGGCATGACGGTTACGTGGGCGGCTGGCTTGACAAGAAATCCGGCCTTTACTACTTCGACAGCACCAGGCTGTATCCGGAGGATGAGTTGAAGGAAGCTGTTGAGTTCGGAGCGGTTAACGGCCAGCGCTACGTTTATATTCTCTCCACCGGCACTAGCATACAGATCGGCAACGGAAAAGCTGCCAAGTAGAAGAATATTGCTGTGAGCCGGTGCTGGAAGATATACGAAGACGACGCGCTCTTGGAGGAGTATCACGATTCTGAGTGGTGCCGCGTCAGCCATGACGATCGGCACCTCTTCGAAATGCTCTGCCTGGAAGGGGCGAGCGTAGGCCTTTCCTGGCGGACCATCATGCATAAACGGGAAGCCTATAAATCGGCCTTCCACGATTTCGACATCGCGCGCTGCGCCTCGATGTCGGACAAGGAGCTGAACGCTCTTCTGAACAATCCCGGACTGATCCGCAACCGCGCGAAGATATTCGGCGTGCGTAAGAATGCCTTGGCGGTTCTGAAAATATTGGAGGAATACGGTTCCTTCGATACGTACGTCTGGAGTTTCACGAAAGGGAAAAGGATCGACGGAAAGTGGCGAAACGTAGGGGAGATCCCAGTCGAGAACGAGGTGTCGCGCAGAATGAGCGCCGACATGAAAAAGCGGGGGATGGTCTTCGTCGGCCCTATTATCACTTATTCTTTCATGCAGGCTGTGGGGATAGTTAACGACCACTTAAGGGACTGTCCGAACCGTTAGTTCTGGTTCTGAGCTGAGGCGAGGCGCCGGATCTCCTTGTTGAATTCGGAAACAAGTATCATGTTGAGGCGCTGGGCGGCCGCTAATCCTATCGGACCTATGAGCCAGAGTATCGCCGCGCCCGCTTCCTGAATCAAAAGGGCGTTTTTGCCTTTCACGAGGTAAAGCAGATTTTCCTGCATGAGCGCGAAGGGGAGAAGCACTCCAAGAATGACTGGGAAGGTAAGGATAAGGAAAGCCAGCCAGTGGTGCTTCAGAACGTTCATGGTAACGTAGTTCCAGGAGGCGATGATGCCTGTGAAGAAATTGGGCTTAGGCGCCTCCAGGGCGAAGGTCGGCAGGAAAAGCAGTTTGGCCGTAAGAACTGTGAGCAGAGGCCAGATAATGACAAGCATCCAGGCAAGACCGATCATTGCGGCCGTTTGCCCTGAAAGGGAAAAGAGCTTGTAAGCGGAGAAGAAGATCGTCAGGAAAAAATACAAGAGCGACGACATGATTATCCAGACAGGGAATAGGGGAAGGGCCATCTTCCAGAATTCCTTGAAACTGACGCTCACAAGGACGCCCAAAGGCACGCTGTCGAAACGCGCGTCGGATATCCTTGACCAGACCGTCATCATCTGGGAAACGCAGATGATGGAGACGAAGTTCAGAACGACCAGGCCTATTATGAACATGTACGGCAGGTCGCCGTAGACGGGAGGAGCGGAAGCCAGAATTTTTTCCCGGCAGACGATGTAGCACAAAAATATAATGAAGGCGGGCAGCCCGCCCAGTAGCAGCGAGGGGTAGCGCCGCAGGGCGTAAGCGAGCGAGCTTAAAGCCGTGCGCAGGAAGAAGAGGCGTTTGAACATGATCATCATACTCGCCCATTATACCAATTTCGGACTTTTTGCTATAATTAGCTCAGAGGCACCCCATAGTCGGATCCTCGCCCATCTAACCAAATACGGAGGTTATTGATCATGGAAGTTCTTATTACCACCAAAGGAATCACTGTCAACTCCCGCGACCGCGAATTCATCGAGACCAAGATACCGGCGGCTCTCCGTTCCGTTGCTTCGGTTACGAAAAACGTCAAGGTCCAGGCCAGTTATGAGGGCAACTATTATAATCTCGAAGCCCAGGTCGAACTCAGCTGGCGCGCCACCTTTATCAAAGCCAACGCCAGCGGCGCCGATCTCAGGACTTCCCTCGATACTTTGTGTGATAAGCTTAACGAACAGGCCAGAACCATAAAAGGCAAAATGACCACCAAGGAAAAGGAGACCATCCGCACCGCCGAGTTCTGATCTCCCTTCCCCTTCCTTCCTACCCAAAAAAGCAAAACCCCCGGGCATAAATTTGCCCGGGTTTTTAATTGTTTCGGGCAGAAGATTCCATAATACCCCGCGCTCACAACTGCGAACGCAAATTTATGGGAACGACCACCGCCGTGAGTTCGCTTCGGGGCATATGGAATCTTCCGCCCGAAAATGTATGAGCAATATATGCGGTGCGAGCCAAGCATATATCCCCAAGCGAACTCACGGAGGACGCAAAAATTTGATGACTTGATGTGAGCTATGGAGGCATATGTTCCTTAGCGAACATATGGAGGATGCAAGTCAAGGCCAGGCGCGCGTAATGGTGAGCGGGGAACATATGCCTCCATAGCGTATTATCACAACCTAATTTTTGCTAAAATATAACTATATGCGTGAAAGTAAATTGGAATCTATCGAGGTCAGCGAGTTTTTCGACGCGCTCGGCGCTACGAACCATCTGACTGTCGTCTCCGGCAAGACCGGCATGGGCAGGAAGATCACGACCAGCGAATTGAACCGTCCCGGCATGGCGTTGACGGGCTATTACGACGACTTCGCCGAATACCGCATCCAGGTCCTGGGCTTGGTGGAGGTCGTTTATCTCGCCAAGCAGCCGGAGGAAGTGCAGAGAGAGCGCTTGACGCGCCTTCTGCAGATGCACATTCCCTGCGTCATTGTGACGAGGGACTACGAACCGCCGCCCATCCTCTTGGAACTGTCCGACAAGTACGGCGTGCCTGTCATGGTCACTCCGGACGTCACGATGCCTTTCATGAACCGCGTCTCCAAATGGCTTGACGAGGTCTTTTCTCCCAGAGCCATAATCCACGGCGAACTGGTGGAAGTCTTCGGCGTCGGCGTCCTAATCATGGGCAAATCCGGCGTGGGCAAATCGGAATGCGCGCTCTCGCTCGTTTCGCGCGGACACATCTTCGTCGCCGACGACATCGTTAAGCTGAGGATCTCGGCGGAAGACGGTCTGGTGGGCGCCGTGAACGAAAGGAACGGGCACCACATGGAACTGAGGGGCGTCGGCATTGTGAACGTCATGTCTTTGTACGGCATCAAAGGCGTGCGTATGGAAAAGAGCATCGACCTAGTGGTGACGCTTTTCAACTGGGAGGAGCGCGACCAGATCGACCGCTCCGGCCTGGAAGTTTCGACGACCGAGATCCTGGGACAGAAGCTGCCGCACATGCAGATCCCTGTGAAGCCCGGGCGCGACGTGGCGCTGCTCATTGAGGCGGCGGCTCAGACCTACAAGCTGAAAGCTTTGGATTTCGACGTGGCCAAGCGTTTCAACGACCAGCTCATCGAATCCATGATCCAGGCGGCCGAAAAGAACAACCGCATCGTAAAATAACCCGTAAGGAAGTATGGCAACAGAAGAGACCCTGGAGAGAACCTTAGAAGTCCTGAATTATCAGGGAGTCCACGCCAGGCCTGCGGCTCTGATTGTTAAGGTGGCTACTCAATACAAGGCGGAACTGACGGTTTGCCGCAAAGATGATGAAGACGAGGAAGTGAACGCGAAATCGATCATGGGTCTTATGATGCTGGCGGCCGGGCAGGGGACGGAGCTCCTCTTCCGGGCGAAAGGCGAAGACGCCGCGGAACTTCTCGACGCGCTGGAAGCTCTTTTCAAAGCTAATTTCAACGAATAAAAATCCGGAGAAGATATAATGAAAAAATTTCTGATCCTGACAATGATATGCCTTTTGGCGCCCGGTCTTGCCGGAGCGGCCTCCTACAGCTACAACGTCCGCATGATGTGGGTTGGTGACGCTGAGATGCAGCTCATCATGCGGCATCCGGAGAACGTCAATGACAACGAGGACGCCGTTTCCGCAAGAGACTGCTATTCCGGCAACAAAAGCCCCGACTGGGGCGTCCAGGACATCACCAGCGACAACCCCGAGTGGACATCCTATCGCGACGGCGTGACGAACGTTCAGCAGATTGTGGCGCAGGATCTTTTCGATGTGGGCAATTACAAGATCATCGCCCGCTGCATCAGCAACGCCGATCCCGAAAAGCCGGCCCAGGGCACCAAGGTCTTCATCGACACCCTAATGTGGAAGGATCTCCCGGGGGACAGAGAATCGGTCACTTTGAACGCCAGCACTTTTTACGGCACCAAGACCTGGGCGATCATAAAGGAAAGCGACTATAAGAATCTCTTCACCAGGATACTGAAGTTCCGCTACGTGAAAAGCGGCCTGGGCAAGGGGAAATATTCCATCTACGCCAACTACGCCACCAATTTGGACCGCGACGACATCACCACAAACACCTACTTCAAAGTTTACCTGAACAACGAGCAGGTCTACCGCGACACTGGCAACTGGGAGTGGAACAAGAAGCAGACGGTCTTCCACGTGCACAAGCCCTGGACCGTCAAAGTCTGGCGCAACGACAATAAGCGTGAAATTAAAGTCCGCGGCGTGGCTGAAGGCGCTTACCATTCGGTGGACGTCAACAGCAAGATCGTGCTGGGCCGCTATATCGGAACTAACACCTTCTTCGTGAAGAAAAACGGCAAGTACGTCTTCAAAGAACACGATTATCTTCACCCGGACAAGAAGTAATATGGACAAGCGCGTCGACTGGGATACGTATTTCATGAACATCGCCAGGGAAGTGGCGACCAGATCCACCTGCCCTAGGAAAAGCGTCGGAGCGGTCATCGTAAGGGACCGCCGCATCCTTTCCACCGGCTACAACGGCAGCATCAAAGGCATGCCGCACTGCACGGACGTGGGCTGCGATATGGAGGACGGGCACTGCGTCGCGACGGTGCACGCCGAGGCCAACGCCATAATCCAGGCGGCCCGCAACGGCGTGTGCATCGACGGGGCGGACATCTACGTCACCGCCAGTCCCTGCTGGAACTGCTTCAAGCTCATTGCCAACAGCGGCATCAAGAGAATCTATTACGGAGAATTCTACCGCGACGAGAAAAGTTTGAAAGTCGCAAAAGAATGCGGGATCGAACTGATCTCGCTCGAAAAGAAGGACTGATCCTTTGGCCACTCTCATTTCCCTGCATTATTTCGCCACCGGACCCGGGCAGGAACTCTTCCGCTATCTTCGCGAGAGAGGGGAGGAGGCGGCGCTCTGGGAAATACCGTTTGATTTTTCCAACAGGAATTTCTGCCGCCTGACGGTCTTTCAGGACGAGAAGGAATGGATCTGGGAATGCCCGGCGCCCAAGGGCCCCAAGGTCTGGCGCTATTTTAGGGAACTGCGTCTTACGAAAAAAGCGCTCGCGCTTTTGCGCGAGAAGGGATTTGCGGTCGACACCTATATTGGCAACGGCGCGTTCGACACCCTTACCGGGATCAGGGAGAAGATAGGGAAGACCGTGAACTTCACGATCGATTACGCGCCCAAAGCCCAGCCCTGGTTCTTAAGGGGAGTTTACCGCGCGCTCGACAAGTATGTTTGCGAAAGAGCGTCGGCGGTTTGGAATCTCTCTCCCAGAATGCAGGAAGCCAGGGAAAAGGATCATCCCGGCTTGAAATGCCAACGCGTTCTGACCGTGCCGCACGGCACGCATTACAATAAGCTTGCCGCTGTAAGGAAAACGCCCTCTGATCCCGAAGCGCTCGTTTTCATGGGGCATTTGAAGGATAATTCCGGAGTGGACCTTGTCTTGCGCTCAATGCCGTCGCTAATTGAAAAATTCCCGCGTGTCTCTCTGACCGTGGCCGGAACCGGTCCGGCGGAGGAAGGCTTGAAAAAGCTGACTTCCGAACTTGGGCTGAGTGAGCGTGTCATATTCACGGGCTTCATCGAGAGCCACGAGGAATTGGAAAAGATCATCTGCTCCTGCGCCGTTGGATTGGCGCTATACAATCCCGAAAAGGATGTCTTTTCGGTCAACGCCGACCCCGGTAAACCAAAAGTTTATCTTGGCTGCGGACTGCCCGTCATCATCACCGACGTGCCTTTGGTGGCAAAGGAAATAGAAGCGCGCGGCGCAGGTGTGATCGCGTCTTTTGACACGGGATCGCTTTCTTCGGCGCTTTCCGAGATTCTCTCGGATTATGAGAAATACCGCGCGGCAGCCGAAGAGATGGGCCGCGCCTACGACTGGGACGTTATCTTCGAAAAAGCGCTTGGCGACTTATGGGCAAAGTGAGCAAGATAGCCGACCATTCTTTGAAGGTCCTGGAGTACGACGCGCTTTTGGAAGTGCTCGCTAATTTCGCCTCCACCAGCGGCGGCAAGGATTATGTGCTGGCTCTGAAGCCGCTGACCGAAAGGGGAAAGATCGAGACGCTCCTCAAGGAGACCACGGAATTCCGCGGCCTCATCGACAGGGGCTGCGCGCCCATAATGGGTGAGATAAAAGACCTTTCCATCTGGTTCGCCGACATAGGCGGAAGAAGAGTGCCCTTCGAACCGAACGAGCTCAACGATATCGCCTCCGCTTTCGAGGGCTGCCTTTCTTTGAAAACGCAATTGAAGGGTTATTCCGAGCTGCTGCCGTTGATGTCGCAGTGGACGGAAAAGATCGCCGACCTCACCGAACTTTCGCGCGCCATTAGGGACGTCGTCTCGCCGGATGATACGATAAGGGACAGCGCCTCCAAGGAACTGAAAGAACTGAGGGGAAAGATCGCGAAGCTGGACGCCGCGATAAAGGAACGTCTGCAGAGGATAATGAACGCCGCGGCGGTGAAAGACGCCCTGGAAAACCGCAATATATTGGAAAGGAACGGACGCCCGGTCCTGGCCTTGAAAGCGCCTTCAAGAAGGGCGGTGGCCGGCGTAGTGCACGACAAGAGCCAGACCGGACAGACGGTCTACGTCGAGCCGCAGGCGGTCTTCTCGCTCGTCAACGAGCTGGAGGAGACGCGCTACGACGAGCGCCGTGAGATCACGAGGATCCTGTGGTCGCTTACTTCCATGCTGGCGGAAAGGGCATTGTCGGCGCTGATGACCGCCAAGGCGGTCGTGTACATCGACGCGACGCTGGCCAAAGCCCGCTTCTCGGCCTCCTACGAGTGCATAGAGCCCTCTTTGACCAAAGACGGGTCATTACAGCTTGCCGGTGCCAGACACCCCCTTCTTGGCGCTTACATCGCGAAATCCGGCCATATGAAGCCCCGCGACGCGATGCAGCGCCTGACGCCGCTTGACATAAGACTGGGCGAGGAGTTCAACATCGTGGTGGTGACCGGTCCCAACACCGGCGGCAAGACGGTCGTTCTGAAGACGCTGGGACTTTTGTCCCTGATGGTCCAGAGCGGCATGCATATCCCGGCCGCGCATCCCTCTGCCATGCCGGTCTTCAAAAAGATCTTCGCGGACATCGGCGACGAGCAGAGTATCGAGCAGAATCTTTCCACTTTCAGTTCGCATCTCACCAACATGGCGGGGATACTCGAGGAGGCGGACAAGGAGAGTCTTGTTCTGCTGGACGAATTGGGAACCGGAACGGACCCCGCGGAAGGCGCGGCGCTCGGCATGGCCACGCTCGATCATCTCAGGAGCAGGGAAGCCAGAACGGTCATCACAACGCACCTGGGCGCCTTGAAGGCCTACGCCTACCAGTCACCGGAAGTCGAGAACGCCTCCATGGAATTCGACAGGGGAACGCTTCTGCCTACTTACAGGCTTCTGCTCGGACAGCCGGGAAGCAGCAACGCGCTGGCCATTGCCAGGCGCTACAAGATCCCGAATGAAGTGCTTGACCGCATGGAAGAGCTTTTGAAGGATGAGAACGAGGACACCTCGGACCTCATCAACAGAGTCCAGCACGTGAAGTCCGTGGCGGAAAAGGCCAGAAGGCGCAACGAGAAACTGAGAGTGAAGCTCACCCAGAGCATAAAGGACACGGAGAAGGAAAAGATCACGATAAAGGAGGAGGCGGAAGCCAGGATCTCCTACATCATGGACGACATCGTGAAAGAAGTCGAGGAGTTCTCCCGCAACGTCGATCTCGCGCCGGAGCCCTGGAAAGGGCTTATCGGTAAGCTCAGGGAAAGAGTCCTTTCCATCTCCAAAGGAACGCCGAGAGAGCAGCACAGGCTTGATTTCCTCGCGGGCCTGAAGCCTGGGGACAGCGTCTATGTGACGAATCTCAGGACCTTCGGCGAAGTGGTGAAGATCAACCAGCGTCAGAAGACGGCGCGCCTGAAAGCGGAGGGCCTTCTGTACGACGTGCCTTTCAACAATCTTGAGGAAAAGCCCTTCAGTCTCCCGGACAGCCGAAAGCTTGTCGTTCCGATCGTAAAGAAAGAGGAAAAGAAGGCCACACCTCCGCCTCTGCCGGTCGTAAGGAAGCGCTCCGAGAGCACGCCGAAGCAATTTTTGGAAAAACTGAAAGCGGGGGACATGGTCTTCCTGCCGCAGTTCCAGGACAAGGGAACGGTCGTTAAGATAGACAGGGCAAAGAACAAGGCGAAAGTCAAATTCGGGGCAGTGGAAGTCCAGGTTCCCTTCGACACGCTTGAAAAACCTTGAAATTAACTTTCCGATTTGGTAAAATTTCCGTCGCAAATAGTGGTATCGGAGTGTAGCTCAGCCTGGCTAGAGCGCTACGTTCGGGACGTAGAAGTCGGAAGTTCGAATCTTCTCACTCCGACCATTAAATAAAAAAACTTCCGGCTTTCGGCCGGAAGTTTTTTTATGCGCTTTCCTTTCGAGCTTATTTGCTCTCGGTCCTGTCTGAGCCGATGTCGCTGGCTGTGACGGAAATTTCCGAGTACAGGCAGGTCCATCTGCTGGAGGAGTACGAGGTGTGCACCCTGAGGTAGCGGTACTGGCCCGCCACGTCTATGGTGTACATGCCTTCCGTGGAGTTGGTCTTGTCGCTCTTCTGACCGAGGAAGGTCCACTTGCAGACGGGGAGATCCTTGTCGTTGGAGCCGTAGACCTGCCACTGGTAGTATCTGTCGTAGTTGCCGTAGGCCACGCCGAACTTGGAGAGCTCTTTCCTGGCGCCCAGGTCTATTAAGAGATAGTTCTCGGGGCTGTGCTCCGTGAAACGGGCCGTGCGTTCCGTGAAGATCGGTTCCTCAAGGCATTTCACGGCGAACTGCTGGCTGGAACCAAGGGCTGCGACGGAGCCGTCCTCGTTGAAGATGTAGAGGTTGATGATGTAAGTCAGCTCGTACTGGGGGACGAACTGGTTTTCGCCGTCGGGGGAGCAGATGTCGAAGGTGAAGGTGCTGCCGTCGATGGCGGGCTGCAGCTCGCTGTATTTAAGAGCCGAGCAGAAGAACTCGCCTTCGTTGCGCTTCTCGCCGTCGGTGTAGAGTATCGCGACTTTCTGGCCGGCCTGCAAGGAAACGTTGTTGTCGCCGTCCTTGACGGTCAGCTTCAGAAGTGTCTTGCCGCCTTCGTTGACGATGCCGGAGCCGGTGGCGGGCGAGACCGTCAAAGTCTTGGTGGCCGTTCTGTAGATGGTGACGTCCACGCCCTCGTCGAAGGCGTCGGCGGCCAGATCAACGTTGTCGGGGATATAGGCCTTTTTCACGTTGGTGAGGCCCGTGAAAGCCTTGGAGCCGATGGATTCTAAGACCACGCCGGTCCTGACGCCGAAGTCGCCGCCGTATTTGATGTTGGGATCCTGCGGTGCCACGATGATGGTCTTGATCTCGTCGTTGAAGCGGCCGAAGTTCTGGCCTTCCTCGAGATTGCCGATGCCGCCGATCTCCAGGACGCCCTGCTCGATGGTCCAGACCGGGGCTTCCGGCTGGAAGTACCAGTGGGAGTTGCCGTCCAGGAGAGTGCTGGTCTTGTTGTCGGTCAAGGTCTCCGTGACGTCCTCGCCCGCGGCGTCGAAGACGACGGGGTAGGCAAGCGCTTTCTGTTCCAAAACTCTCTTGCAGGCGGCGCAGGGCTTGTATTCGATGCCCGCGTCGTAATCTTTCTTCCAGTCTCCGGCGATGTGAGCGGCGCGCGTTCCGGGCACTTCCACGTCGCTGTCGATGTAGACGTGCCAGTGCTCGTTCTCGTCGCTTCTCCAATCGTCGTCGTCATACTGGTCGGAATGGGCGTCGATCTTTATTTCGGAATAAAGGGCGGTCCATCTGCTGGAGGAGTAGGAAGTGCAGATCCTGAGGAAGCGGTATTCGTTGCCATTGACCTCGATAGTGTACATGCCTCTGCTGGAGGCGGTGGTGTCGGCCTTCTGGCCGAGGAAGTCCCATTTGCACAGCGGCAGGTTCTTGTCGTTGGTGCCGTATAGCTGCCACTGATAGTATCTGCTGTCCTGGACGTAGGCCGCGCCGAAGCCGGTGACGGACTTCTTGTCGCCCAGGTCGATGTTCAGATAGTTGTCGACGCTCAGGTAGACGAAGTCGGAAGTGCGTTCAGTAACGATGGGGTCGACTTCGCACTTCACGGAGAACTGCCTGGTGGAGCCCTGGGCGGCCACGCTGCCGTCGGGGTTCAGGATAAGGACGTCCACGATGTAGGTGGCGGAATACTGCGGGATGAACTGGTCGGGGCCGACTGGCGCGCAGATGTCGAAGACATAGACGCCGTCCTGCAGCGTCGGCTGGATCTCGCTGTATTTGAGGGCCGAGCAGAAGAACTCGCCCTCGTTGTCCTTTTCGCCGTCGATGAAGAAGAGAGCGACCTTCTGGCCTTCCTCAAGCTCGAAGACTTTGTCGTTGTCTTTCAAAACCAGCTTCAGAAGCGTCTTGCCGCCTTCGTTGACGATGCCGTTGGCAACGCCCAGGCCGACCGTGATCTTTTTGCCTTTTCCGCGGAAAAGCGTGACTTCCGCGCCCTCGTCGAAGGCATCCGGGGCCAATTCCACGTTGTCGGGGATGTAGGCTTTCTTGACGTTTGTAAGGCCGCTGAAAACGCCGGACTCGATCTTTTCAAGAGTGACGCCGGTCCTGACGCCGTTGTCGCCGCCGTATTTGATGGTGGGATCCTGGGGCGCCACCACGATGGTGTGGATCTCGTCGGCGAAGCGCTTGAAGTTCTGATCCTTTAGGGTGTAGACGCCGCCGATGACAAGAATGCCGTTCTGGATGGTCCACAGCGGACCTTCCGGCCAGTTGTACCAGTGGGCGTGGCCGTCAAGGTAATTGGAGAGGTTGCCGTCGGTCAGCTGTTCCGTGCAGTCGTAGCCAATGGAATCCGTGATGTAGGGATAGACCACGGGGTCGACGCCGTGCTCGAGACGGAAAAGGGGCTTGCCGCAGGCCCTGAAGGGTTCGAAGAGGTAGGTGTCGAAATTCTCGCCGACCACGAAGCCGGTCTCGGGATCGAAATACATCTTCTCATAGCCGATGACCTGCCAATCTTTCAGATATTCGCCGTCCACGTAGAAGCGGTAACCGCCGTCTTCTTCCCTCAAGGCCGCTTCCGGCAGCATTTCCAGGTCCGCCCAGAGCATGTTGTGGTCGGAGTGGGTGCCGTCGGTGTTGACCATGCCGGTCTGCTTTTGGATGAAGCGGTTCCTGGTGGAGATGACGTTGTCGATGGGGCCGTCAACGTTGGTGATATAGTTGGTCAGAAGCCCGTTGGCGTAGTTGCAGAGAGGGAAGCTGGGCGCGTATTCCCTGGGCTTCGGGGTGTTCAGGTCGGCGGTGAAGATGAAGCAATCTTTTTCCCCAAAAAGCTCTTTCAGGTACGCCAGCTGTTGGATCCTGCCGGAGGCGTTCGCCCATTCCAGGTGCGTGTTGTAGTAGTCGACCAGGGTGCCGTTGATATTGAGGACCGCGTGTCCCAAACTTCTCCTTTCGCCGCCGCCCGGAAGCGGGGTGACGTCGAAGGACTCGATGGGGAAGCTGGACAATATGCCGGTGCCGTATTCGCCGCCGTCGTAGTCGATGGCCTTGCTGTAGCCGTAATAGGGGTAGCGGCCGTTGCTGGCCTTGGAGAGTTCCTCCATGGTGTCCTTGCCGTGGCTCCTGTTGGTGTTACGGTCGACTTCCTGGAAGCCGACGATGTCGAGGCCGGCATCGATGCAGTCGTTGACTATGGTCGTCCAGTTCTGGTGGACCCAAACGCCGCCCTGGATGTTGTAGGTGCCGACGCGGATCGTGGTCGCGTCTTCAGCGGAAGCGAAAAGAGGAGTCATCATAATGAGCGCAAAGAGTACGGACTTTAGGAGAGAAGTGCTGCTGATTTTCATTTTATGCCTTCCATTTTTTAACGCTTGATTTTTTCATCCTGGAGCCTGGTCCAGCTGTCTATGCGTTTTTGCAGTTCGCCGGAATTTTTCAATCTCTTGATGGTCTTGTTGACCGATTTCAGGAGCGTTTTCTTATCCTTGCTGCAGGCCACGCCGTAATTGTCCTCGCTGATGAAGGGTGAGGTTATGGCGAGTTCGTCCTTGCCCATGGCGTAGGATCTGGCGGAGGGGCCGTCGTTGAGGGCGCAGTCCAGTTTGCCCGCGGCCACGTCTTCGGCGATGTCCCAGGAATTGGTGTATTCCACCGGTGTGCCGCCGAATTGCTTGATGATGTCGACCGCCCTGCCGCCTCCCGTTACGCCGACTCTTTTGCCCTGCAGTTCGTTAGCGCTGGTGATAGGCCTGGCGAGGGGCGAGGTTATGACGTTTCCCGTCTTGTAATAAGAATCGGAAAAAGCGACGAACTTCTTCCTTTCCTTCGTTATGGAGATTGTGCCGAGGGCCAGGTCGGCCTTGCCGGAGCGCACGCTTTCCAAAAGCTCGCCGAAGGGCATCTCCAGGATCACAAGCTCCTTGCCGGTATCTTTGGCGACCTCCCGGATCAGATCGATCTCCACTCCGCAGAATTCATCCGCCATTTTGAAGGAGAACGGCGGGGAGTCCGGGGGAGCGGCGACGGTTATAGTAGGGGAGTCATCCTTGACGCAGCCAAGGAGCACAAAAGCCAAAAAAATAGATATGACGGTTTTCATAGTGTCTATATTTTAGCATAAACCTTAATTTGATATAATAAAGAATTAATATCATTTACTAAAACAAGGATCATTCGTTTTATGGAAATCGCTTCACAGTACAATCCCAAAGATCACGAGAAGACTATTTACGCCGCCTGGGAAGAGAGCGGCAGCTTTTCTCCCAAGGAAGGTAAGCCCGGAAAAGAACCCTACTGCATCATGATGCCGCCGCCGAACGTCACGGGCGCGCTGCATCTTGGGCATGCCATAAACAACACGCTTCAGGACATCCAGATCAGGTATCACAGGATGCTCGGCTGCAAGACGCTCTGGCAGCCCGGCACCGACCATGCCGGCATCGCCACCCAGGCGGTGGTTGAGAAGAACATCTTCGAGAAGGAAGGCAAGACGCGCCACGACCTCGGCAGGGAAGAGCTGGTGAAAAGGATCTGGCAGTGGAAGGAACAGTACGGCGGAAGGATCTTGAGACAGTTGCGCGCCATGGGCTGCTCCTGCGACTGGGACAACCTGCGCTTCACGCTTGACCCAGTCTGCGCCAAGGCTGTCAGGACCACCTTCCTCTCCATGTTCAAAGCCGGCCTCATCTACCGCGGCAAAAGACTGGTCAACTGGGACGTCAAATTACAGACCTCCGTCTCCGACGACGAAGTGGTCTACGAGACCGTAAAATCCAACCTCTGGCACCTCAAGTACCAGGTGGAAGGCAGCGAGGAATACCTTGAGGTCGCGACCACCCGCCCGGAAACTTTCTTCGGCGACACCGCCGTGGCCGTGCATCCGGAGGATGAGCGCTACAAACATCTGATCGGCAAGAACGTCATCCTGCCGCTCGTCAAACGCCCGATCCCAATCATTGGCGACCCGCTTCTGGTGGATAGGGAATTCGGCACAGGCTGCGTAAAAGTGACGCCCGCCCACGACCCGAACGACTATCTCTGCGGCAAGCGGAACAAACTGCCGGAGATCAACATTCTCAATCCCGACGGCACGCTGAATGAGGTCGCCGGCCAGTTCGCCGGTATGGACCGCCTGAAAGCGCGCCCACTCATCGTGAAAGCTCTGGAAGAGAGCGGCGACCTTTTGAAGACCGAACCGTACACGACTCAGGTCGGCCATTCGGACCGCTCGAAAACTCCCATAGAACCTTATCTTTCCGACCAGTGGTTCGTCGTTATGGCGGACATGGCGGAAGCCGCTATGGCGGCCGTGAAGAGCGGTAAGATCCAGTTCCATCCCGCCCGCTTCGCCAAGTCTTACCTCGACTGGCTGAGCGAAAAGCGCGACTGGCCCATCAGCCGCCAGCTCTGGTGGGGGCACAGGATCCCCATCTGGTACGTCAAGGGCGTCGACGAGGACGCGCTGAAGTCCTGCTTCGGTAACTGCGATGAGATCACTTGGCGCCGCGACGAAGACCACGATCAGTGGCTGCTCTGCTCCTCCATCGAGAACTTCAAGCCGGAAGAAAAACTCTTAGGCGCTGACGTGAGGCAGGAAGAGGACGTGCTGGACACCTGGTTCAGCTCGGCCCTGTGGCCGCACTCCACCTTGGGTTGGCCTGACAAGACGGAAAGGTTTGAGACTTTCTACCCCAACAACGTGCTGATAACGAACCGCGACATCATCAGCCTCTGGGTGGCCAGAATGGTCATGACCGCGCACTTCAACACCCACAGCGTGCCTTTCAAAGACGTTATGATCCACGTGACGATCCTGGACGGCATGGGCAAACGTATGTCGAAGTCGAAAGGCAACGGCGTCGACCCCGAGGACATCATCGAGCAGTACGGCGCGGACGCCCTCAGGTTCTCCATGACGCAGATGTCGTCTGATACTCAGGACATGCGCGTGCCGGTGCAGTACCGCTGCCCGCACTGCGAGACGCTCTTCCCCCAGAATGAAAAGAACATGAAGGCCGAAACGCTCGTCTGCCCCAGCTGCAAGAAGACGATGGCGACGAGATGGGCCAACGAGGAAACGCAGAAGAAGGAAGGCCTGGCTTTCCTGACCAGCGCGAAATTCGAGATCGGCCGCAACTTCGGCAACAAGGTCTGGAACGCCTCGCGCTTTGCCATGCAGAACCTCGACGAGAAGACGCCCCTCTACACGCTGCCCGAGCTGAAGGAGGCTCTCGAAACGAAGAAGATCGCACCTCTGAACGCTGACGAGGAATGGATCCTGACGCGCCTGGAAGAGACCGTTAAGGAAACGACGGCCGCCATAGAGGGCTACCACTACCACGAGTACGCCAACAAGATGTACGACTTCATGTGGAACGAATTCTGCGACTGGTATCTCGAGGCCATCAAGCCTGTCCTTAGAACGGACGGCGCGAAAAAAGCGGGCAGCCAGGCGGTTCTGGCGACTGTTCTCAAAACGGCCCTTTCTTTGCTGCATCCCATGATGCCTTTCGAAACGGAAGCCATCTGGGCGAACCTGCAGGAGATCACCGGAAAGGCGAAGACCATGCTCATCACTTCCGACTGGCCGGAAACGGCCGGCGCCTGGTGCGCTGAGGACCGCCTCAGAATGGTCATGCGCAAGTACGAGCTGATAGGCCTCGGCCGCAGCATGCGCAGCGCTTTCAATATCGGCCCGGGGCAGAAGGCCTCTTTTGTCCTGCGTCCGGAGACGGCGGCGATGGCGGAGTTCCTGGAAGGGGAGAGGGAGACACTGACCCGCTTCCTTACGGCCGGCAGCCTCGAGATCATTGAAGGCTTCACGCCGACCGGCGCCATGCCCTGCCAGGTCACCCAGGACGCCGTTATCTACCTTAAGCTCGACGGTTCCGTCGACATCGCGGCGGAAAGGAAGAAAGTCGAGAAACAGTTAGGGGAAGTGACGGGCTACATAGCGACGTTGGAGAAGAAACTCGGGAACGAGAGCTTCGTTTCGCACGCTCCCGCCGAAGTTATAGAAAAGGAGAAGGCCAAACTTTCCGAAGCGAAAGAGAAGGCCGATAAACTGCAGGACCTTTTTGCAATGCTTAAGGAGGCTTGATAAATGGAAAACGAATATGTGATAGCGATTGACATCGGCGGCACCAACCTTAAGGCCGATCTGGTCGACAGGGAAGGCAACATCAGCGACTTCAGTTACACGCCTTCGCACGCTTCGGAAGGAAGGGACGCCCTTCTTGCCTCCTTGAAAACGATCATAAAGGCGCAGATCACGACCGGGCGCAAGATCGTCGGCATCGCCGCCGGTTCCCCCGGCACCGTCAACAACGCGACCGGCGTCATCGACTATATGCAGGCGCACATTCCCAACTGGACAGGCACGAAACTCGGCGCCTTCCTTACCGAACAGGCGGGCGTTCCCTCGCAGATCGACAATGACGCGAACGTCATCGCGCTCGGCGAATACTGGAAGGGCGCGGGACAGGGCGCGAAGTGCCTTCTGGCCCTGGCGTTGGGCACAGGCCTTGGTTCGGGACTCGTTCTCGACGGCAAGGTCATGCACGGCCCCTTCTTCAACGCCGTGGAAGTCGGCCACACCATCGTCTGTCCCGACGGCACCAACGTAGCCTGCAGCTGCGGCAATTACGGCTGCGCGGAAAGCTTCATCTCTCCCGGCAAGATGATAAGCCGGGCGCATCTTTCCATGCAGGTCGGCGTGCCGAGCGTTTTGGGAGGATATCCGAAACTTTCTATCGCCCAGATCCAGGAACGCTACAAGAACGGCGACGAGCCGGAATTCAACGTGAAGGATATGGTCGACCATTACGAGGACGACTTTTTGTGCAAGCGCCTCATCGACGACTGCATGAAGTATCTGGCCCTGCTTATCTACAATCTGACGAAGTGCTACGATCCGGACGTCATTTCTTTGGGCGGCGGCATGTTCAAGTCCGCGGAGTTCTTCCTGCCCAAGCTTTACAAGCAGCTCGACCGCTACTACGTTTCCCCGGATTGTCCGGCAAAATACAAGATCAAAGTCTCGGAGCTCGGCGACCTGGCCGGCATCTACGGCGCCGCCAAGCTTGCCTGGGATCATGTCGACGCTTTGAGGGCCAAACATGCCTAAGTTTCCCGATCGTTTCATCCTGGCCTCCGGGTCCCCCAGGCGCAAAATGATGCTCGAGCTTCTGAAGGTGCCTTTTGAAGTGCGCGTTCCGAAAGTCGAGGAGAGCATCGCCGGCGCTGAGGAGCCTATCGCGCTCGTAGCGCGCCTGGCCAAGGAGAAAGCCATGGCGGTGGCGCATGAGATCAAAGATCCCAAGGGCACGACCGTCGTAGTCGGCTGTGACACGATCGTCGTATTGGGGAAGGAGATCCTGGGAAAGCCCAAGGACATCTACGAAGCCTACGCCATGTTAACGAAGCTTCAGGGCAGAACGCACATGGTCTATTCCGGGCTCTCGCTCGTAAAGCTCGAGAACGGCAGAGAGGAGGCTATCTCCAACTTCTGCGCGACCGAAGTGACGATGTGCAAGCTCTCCCTTGACGAGATCAAACATTATTTCGAACTTGAGGATCCCCTTGACAAAGCGGGCGCCTACGCTATCCAGAACGGCGGCTCACTCATTATTTCAGGGATCGACGGCTGTTATTACAACGTCCTGGGCTTTCCCGTCAGGACGCTGGAGGAACTGATGCGCCAGTGGGGATACTCGCTTTTCGTGTGAACTCTTAATTTTTTATGCAGCTAATTTTCCAACCAAACACCAAGGAGAGCCGGATCATCCAGATAAAGGGGACGGCGGCCACCATAGGGTCGGCGAGCGAGAACATCGTCTGCCTGCCTACGGCTTCTCCTTACCACATCGGCCTCTTCTACCTGGAGGGGGCCTGGTTTGCCGATGACATCAGCGGCAACGGTTTCACGCTGGATGGAAAATTGGTCGAGACCGGCCAGCTCAGGATCGGCAGCCGCCTGAAAGCGGGGGACTTCACGCTGCTTGTCATCAATACCGAGCTTATCTTGGAGAACGGCGAAAGCGGTGAAGTGGTCTTCCAGCAGACCGAGAACCAGCCGGCCCCCAAAGTGGAGGGCGAGCTGGTGCCCGAGCAGATAATTCCTCATCAGGAAGTGATCCCTTCGCAGGGCACGACAGCCATGAACGCCATGCCGTACGGAGGCGAGGCTCCCGAGGAGCAGGTCGACACCACGGCCAGACTGGCTCTGATCTTCGGCTGCTGCGGTCCTCTGATACTTCTTTGCGGACAGCTCATCGGCTTCATACTTGGCATTGTGGCGCTCGCCAAACGCGGGCTTAGCGCGGCTTCCAAGCGCTACGCCTGGGGCGGCCTTATCGTTTCCCTTATCTGGTGGATCGCGCTGGGCGGCGTCTTCGGTTCCTTCCTATGGCAGGACATGAACAAGAACCGCATCGCCAGGAACGAAGCTTACATCAGCAGACTTCTTAACAATATCGTGACGGCCCAGATCTATGTCAGGAACGCCATCGTGATAGACGTCAACAACGATCTGGACGGCGAGTACGCCACCTTCGAGCAGCTGGAGACCATTCCGTACAGGGAAGCGACGCTTAGGGAACTGGCGCAGCAGCCTTTGCGCAGGGGATACCTCCTTACGGTCCAGCGCGCGGACGAGGACGGCTTCGAGCTTTGCGCCACACCGGAAACTTACGGCATCACCGGCAACAAGACTTTCTGGATCGACCAGAAGGGATTGTTGTACGAGGCTGACCTGAAGGGCGCCCCGATGACCAAGGACACCATCCCGCTCGAGGCGACGAGGGCTGAGCACAGCGTATTCGAGATCATGGAGAACGAGGTCTCGGACGACATCGCGCGCGCCGCGGAGGACGCTTTCAAGAAAGAGGACTACGCCAAGTGCCAGAAGATCATCGAGAACATCCAGGCTGTCTTCCCGAACTCCAAAGTCAAGGAACGCCTGACGGTCCTTGAAAAGGCGAGCGATCCCTTCCTTATCGAGATGCGCTCCAAGAAGCTGATGGACGACGCCAACAAATTCTGCGAGCTTAAGCAGTTCGACGCCGCGATAGAAAGACTCCGCCAGCTGATGGCGAACTATCCTAGTTCCACGCTCTACCAGCCGTCCAAGCAGAAGATCATCGAACTGACCAGGGAGGAATCCGAAAAGGAAATGAACCTGGCCGAGAACTTCAAGAACGCGCATCAGTGGAACGAGATGAACACGCATCTCAATCAGCTGACCAGCAAGTACCCCGAGGCTATGGACATTTATCAGCCGAGGGTCAACGCCTGCCGCGAACAGGCCAACGCGCTCAGGGAAGAGGACGCCAAGGCGTTGAAAAAGAACGCCCAGGACGCCGAGATCGCGCAGCGTTACGAGGAAGCCTACAACATTTATCTGAAGATCAGGAACGAATACGGCGGTACTTCCGCTTCCGTCGGCATCGACGAATCCCTGAACAAGACCGGCGCCCAGATCAACGAGATCAGGGCTCAGCAGCAGGTCAAGGAAATATTGGGAACGCAGGCGCTCGGCAACGAGCTGGCGGTCGTGCAGATGATAGACCTTCTTGAGCGCGGCTACTCCCAGACGAAGGAATACGAAAAGGTCAAGGAAGTCGTTCAGAAACTCAGAAGGGAGTGCAGCGCCAGGCTCTTCACGTCCCAGGCCAACGAGCTTTTCCAGAACAAGAGCTACCACGCGGCTCTGACCAAGATCGAGATGGCGATCCAGGAAGACCCCTCCGTCAAGGTCGCCATGGCCGACAAGCTCGAGGAATGCTACGCCGCGCTGGGCGACGCGGCTTACGAGAACCAGGATCTTTCGCTTGCGCTCTCCTATTACCAGAAATATCTCGCCATGCGCCCGATGCATCCCAGCATCGACAGGAAACGCCTGATGGAATGCTATTTCTTCAAGGCCAAGGAACTCTACGCCGCCAAGAACTACGCTGAGGCGCGGACTTACTTCGAGCGCTGCATGGAAGCCTACGGATCGAACCCGGAATTCAACTTCATGTACGGCATGATCCTCTACACGGCCGAGGAATGGGAGAACACTCTGCGCTTCTTCGCCAACTGCCAGAACGGGCCTTCCTCCCTTGCCAGCGACGCCAAGAAATACTGGACCTTCGCCCTTTACAACCTTGCCCTGAGCGGCGACGAGACGCTTAGGAAGATGGCGTTGGAAAACAACGTCATAAGGGAAGTGATGGCCAGCTACGATCTGGAGTTCGACACCAAGCCGAGGACCGAAGGCCAGCAGAAAGTCAAACTTGCAGAGATCGCCCCCAAGAACGCCGAGACTTACGAGTCGGTGCTCAGAGGAGCGGTGGACGCTCTCGACGCCCTTGCCATCCAGGCCAGCAAACACACCATCATTTCCAAGGACAGGAAGGATGTCAAGATCGACTCCACCTACAACCTTAACAACTCGATAAAGAACCTCAAGGCGCTCCTGAAAAAGATGTACGCCTACAGTTCCTCGGAAAGGGAGAACAACCAGAAGATCTACGCCGAGCTGAAAAAGATGGTCAAGCAGTATTCCGATCTTGTGGCTTCCCTGACCGCCATAAAGAGCAAAACGCCGACGCCCAGCATAGTGGACGGTTTGCAGCAGCTGACGGAAAAGCTCGCGCTTTTGAAGAGCGCCCAGGAAAGCTTTGAGAAATACATGAACGTGGTCGACTGGCGCCAGCAGTACGCGCTCTCTGAAATGAATTCGCTTTTGGAGAACACCACCGTCTCCTCCATCAACCACAACGTCATCCGTTCCGAAGCCGACAAGATCAGGGAGTTCTTGACCAACAGGAAAGATCTCGAGGACGGCGTGAAAGCGCTGCGTGCCATAACAGCCATGTACAAGATCGTGCCAAACCTGACTCAGCTCGGGCTGGGTGACATCGTAACGGAGAGCGAGGCTAAATGACGCGCTGCCCGGACATCATGGAGATCCTTGAGATCGCGAAGAAGGCCTGCCAGCTGGGAGGAGAAAAACTAAGGTCCGGCTTCGCTTCGCAAGCGAAAGTGAAAGAGTTTCTGCCCCACGACATCAAGGCTTTCGCCGATCTGGAAAGCGAAAAAGCCATGAGGGAATACCTTTCCGCCGTCCGTCCCGAAGACGCGATAATGGGGGAGGAGGAAGGAGGAACGCTCGATACTTCGGCCGGCTGCTGGGTCTTAGACCCGCTTGACGGCACCATCAATTTCGTCCACGGCGTTCCGTATTTCGCCGTTACGGCGGCCTTTTACTGGCAGGGGACGATCATGGCGGGCGTTATCTTTGATCCTATCGCCGACAACTGCTACTGGGCGGCCGAGGGGAAAGGCGCCTTCGAAAACGGCGAAAAGATGAGCGTCTCCAAGACGGAAAAATTGTCGGACGCCATGGTGCATGTGGGCTGCGGCAAAGGTCCCGGTTTTCTTGCCCATTGGCGGGAACATGAAAAAATTGTCGCGAAGATCCACAGCGTGCGTTTCAAATGCTGCGCTACACTCGATCTCGCGGCGCTCGCGGGAGGACACTGCGACGGCTACAAAGACCTGGGGCTGTACCTCTGGGACTTCGCTGCCGGATCCCTCATCCTTAAGGAAGCGGGCGGAATGTTCGAAACTACGCCCGGAATCGAACCGGGAACTTACGATTTCCTTGGCGGCAATCCGCCGATCTTCCGGGAGTTGAAGAAAATTCAGGATCTTTGAAAAAATTTTTAACCATCATTATAAAAGGAATTGTTATGACAAAATCCAGTTTCACTCAGAATCGCGCCAAGTACCAGCCGAAACTGCCCTCCCTCCTCAAGAAAGCCGGACTGCAGATCGAAGCCAAACCGGTCGTCAAGACGACCAAGTCCGTGGCCAATGCCGCGGAGATCAAAAAGCTTTTCCCGCACATCTACGGCAAGCCGACCTTAACTTTCGCCAAGGCGAAGAAGGCTTCCAAGAAAGCCTTCAACGTCGGCGTCGTCCTGTCCGGCGGCCAGGCCCCCGGCGGCCACAATGTCGTTTCCGGCATCCTTGACGGCATCAAGGCCTCCTCTCCGAAAAGCAATCTGATCGGTTTCCTGGGCGGACCTTCCGGCCTTATCGAGAACAAGTTCGTGAACCTCACTCCGGCCTTTGTCAAGGATTACCGCAATACCGGCGGCTTCGACATCATCGGCTCCGGCAGAACGAAACTGGAAACTGAAGAACAGTTCGCGAGCGCTCTGTCCACCATGCAGGCCCACAAGCTCGACGCCCTCGTCATAGTCGGCGGCGACGACTCCAACACCAACGCCTGCATGCTGGCGGAATACATCGCCGCCAAGGGCTCTCCCATTTCCGTGATCGGCGTTCCCAAGACCATTGACGGCGACCTTAAGAACAGCGAGATCGGCACCTCCTTCGGTTTCGACACCGCTTCCAAGGTCTACTCCGAACTGGTCGGCAACATCTGCCGCGACGCCAACTCCGCCAAGAAATACTGGCACTTCATAAAGTTGATGGGCCGCAGCGCCAGCCATATCACGCTGGAAGTCGCCCTGCAGACCCAGCCGAACCTGACCTTCATTTCCGAGGAGATCGCCGAGAAGAAGATGACGCTGGACCAGGTCGTCAAGACCATAACCGACGCCGTCGTCAGAAGGTCTGAGATGAAGAAGAACTTCGGCGTCATCGTCATTCCCGAAGGCTTGATCGAATTCATTCCGGAAGTCAAGAAACTGATCGCCGAACTGAACGATCTTCTGGCCGGCAAGGACGATTTCGCCACTCTCGGCATGGACGACAAACTGCAGTTCGTCAACAAGAACATTTCCGCGGCTTCCGCCAAGGTCTTCTCCAGCCTGCCGATGCTGATCAAGAGCCAGCTTCTCATGGACAGGGACCCCCACGGCAACGTCCAGGTCTCCCGCATTGAGACTGACAAGTTGCTCATAGACTTGGTCGGCGACGCCCTTAGGGAACTCAAGCAGGCCGGCAAATACAAAGGCAAATTCAGCGCTCTCTCACACTTCTTCGGCTACGAAGGCCGCTGCGCTTCTCCTTCCAACTTTGACGCCGACTACTGCTACGGCCTCGGCTTCAACGCCGCCGCTCTGGTTTCCGTTGGCGCCAACGGATACATGTCCACGCTCAAGAACCTGGCCGCGCCCGCCGAGAAGTGGGTGCCGGGCGGCGTGCCCCTTACCATGATGATGAACATGGAGCATCGCCACGGCAAGGACAAACCCGTCATCAAGAAAGCGCTGGTCGACCTGAAGGGCAAGCCCTTCAAGACGCTGGCCGCCAACAGGGCCGAATGGACCGTTACCGAATCCTATCAGGATCCCGGCGCCATCCAGTACTGGGGCCCGTCCGCTGTCTGCGACGCCACGACCAAGACGCTGGCGCTGGAACAGAAAAAATAATCAAATCGGAAACGAGGTTTTATGCCGTCTTTTTCCTATGAAGGCTTGAACGCCCAGGGGCAGCCGACCTCCGGCACGCTCATCTGCAATTCTATCTCGGAAGCCAAATCGCAGCTTCAGAGCCGCCATATCTTCATCACGAAGCTCTATGAGGGCGACGCCGTCGCGGAAGCGGCGGTAAGAGTCGAGCTGCCCAAGAGGCGCAGGAAAGTCAAACACGAGAAAGTGGTGGACTTCCTAAGGCAGATGTCAACGCTGACTCAGGCCAAGCTTCCCCTGGTGCGCTCGCTGGGCGCTCTCCTTGAACAGGAGGACGATCCGGCCTTCAAGGAAATTCTCCAAGCCATAAAGGACAAAGTCCAGGCCGGCTCCACTCTGGCCGACGCTCTGGCCGACCATCCCCAGTGTTTCTCCAATCTGGCGGTCAGCATGGTCAGGGCGGGCGAGACCGGCGGCGTCCTGGAGCAGTCGCTCCTCAGACTGGCCGATTTCACGGAAGACGAGCATGAAACGGTATCGAACGTCAAAGCCGCCATGGTCTATCCTGTGGTATTGAGCATTATCATGGGTCTGGCCGTGGCGGCCTTGATGATCTTCGCTATTCCTAGGTTCAAAGCCATCTACAAGGACTTCAACGCCGAGCTGCCCGCGATCACCCAGGCGCTAATCGACATCTCCGACTTCCTGGTCGTTTACTGGTGGCTTGTCGTGGCTCTGATCTTCGTCGCTGTCGCCCTGGTGAAAAAATGGCTGGAGACTAGGCAGGCGAAGGTCATGATCGACAAACTTAAATTTAAGCTGCCGTTCTTAGGCCCGCTTACGAAAGCGATCTCCATCGCGCGCTTCTCAAGAACTTTCGGAACTCTGGTGGACGGCGGCATCCCGATCTTGTCCGCCCTCAACATCTCGAAGGACACCGCCGGCAACGTCGTTATTGAGGAAGCGCTCGACAATGTCGCCAAGAACGTCAAGGAGGGCGAAAGGATCGCCAAGCCTCTCCGCGCTTCCGGCGTTTTCCCGCCGGTCGTCATCCATATGATCTCGGTGGGCGAGGAATCCGGCCGCCTGGGCCAGATGCTGGGTCGAATCGCGGAAAGCTATGAAAAGCAGACCAAGCGCGCCCTGAAAGCCGCGACGTCCACGCTTGAACCTCTTATTATCGTATGTCTGGCCGGCGTAGTGACGCTTATTATTCTGGCGATGCTTCTGCCGATGCTCGACATGAACATGATGATGCAGTGATGACTGAAAGCGCCAAAAGACCGAAAGGCGTTATCCTGGTGATGGTCTGCTTCATTCTCTTTTTCCTCATCACCCTGACCACGGCCTACGTATACTCGATCCAGACGGAGATGCGCCTGGCGCGCAACTACGTCGACGACGTCAAGGCCTACTACCTTGCCAAGGCCGGGATCTACCGCTGCATCGCGGAAATGCGCAGGGAATCCATGTCGGGAAAGCTGGCGCCCAGGGCCGACATTCCCGAAGACGCTGAGACTCTGAAGCGCTTCGAAGAGATCTTCCTCTGCTATCCTTTGGGCGACGGCAACTTCACGGTCAAGTATCAGGACGATTTCGGCCAGAAAGGCCTTGGCCCCATGGACGAAGCCAGCCTTATCAACATCTCCGCCTGGGCCGAGCAGAAGAGCTACGATTCTTTGAAGAAGCTTTTCAGGATCGCGCTCGTTGACGACGAAACGATAGACCGTCTGACAGACTGTCTCATCGACTACGTGGATTCCGACGATTTCCCAGAGCTTTCCGGCGCCGAGCGCACGGACTATGAGAAGATGGATCCGCCGAGGAACATCGCCAACGCGCCCATGCAGGACGCAAGCGAGTTCCTGACGGTCATGGACATGGTCAACTACCTCAGCCCCGGTTCCGTGGACGAGACGCTCTGGTACGGAACGCCGGGCTTCGAGACCAACCAGTGGATGAGGGAGATCTGGGAAAATTACATGGACGAAGTGAATCCCGCCGAGGCTCCCGAGTGCCATCCCGGCATCAAAAAATTCGTGACGGTCAATTCCCGCGTAGCCCAGGTCAACTACAACACCGCTTCTCCCGACGTCCTGCGCGTAGTGGAGCCCGATTCCTGGGAGAACCTGGTCGAGCAAAGAAGGACCGAAAAACTTTCCGGCTCTACCGGCGCTATGCGCATCCGTTCCTACGGCCGCTGCAACAACTATTCCAGAATGGTCGAATGGCTTGTGGCGCCAGGAAGCGATTATCCCACCATACTGAAGTGTTATGAAGAATAGTACGGCGGGTTTCACCTTAATAGAGCTCATAATCGTGATCGTGGTCATCGGCATCCTGGCCTCCATGGCCTCGCCGAACATCGCGAAGCTTTTCGTGACCGCCCAGGTCAGGCAGGAAGCGCAGATGCTAACCATCACCATAAAGAACCTCCAGGGCCACGCGGCTCTGCAGAAGGCGCCATACAACCTTACCTTCGACTTTGAGAACCAGTCATACCGCTCCTCGAAAGGGCAGTCCAAATACAACGACTTTCCGCTGAGCGTCGACGATCTGGTCGGCAAGGATTCTGACGACCTGCGCTTTGACTCCGACCTTAACGTTACGACTGAGACAGAGCATCCCGACTATTACGAAAACGAATACGCCGCGGTCACGAACCTGAGGACGAGCGTCCCAATGTACCAGACCAGCAGGAAGCTTCCCGCCAGCGTCAGATTGGAATTCATCCGCGACCAGTACGACGAGGAGTACGACGAGGACCCCTATACGATAAATTTCGACGCCAGGGGCAACGTGGAGCCTGTCATCATAGTTCTTTCCGCCACGCAGAGAGAGAATCTCAAATACATAATCGACGTGACCTACACCGGCCAGGTCTCCTTCAGGAGGGCGACGGATGACGAGGATTAAGCGTGGATTCACCCTGCTGGAAGTGATGGCGGCCATCGTCATCCTTTCCATCGGCGCCTCGGCGGCTTTCAAGCTCATTGGCTCGAGCACCAGGGCCATAAGAAAAGCGGAGGCCGTGACGGTCCAGGCCAACCTTGCCCGCAAGGTCATGGCGGACATTGAGACGCTCTACTGGCAGAAGAAAGCCGACGAAATAGTGACGGACGGCGACTTCGGCAGCGACTTCCCGGACTATACCTTCCATGTGGAGATAGTGGAGGAAGTCCAAGACGAGGTCGACGGCACTCTAACTGACGTCACCAACCCGGACCTCAGGGAAGTTACGGTCACGGTCTTCTGGAACGCCGTCGACCCACCCACGGAATTTACGCTCACAACTTTCTTCGTTGACTTCGGCAACAAAAATCTCTAATTATGGCAGCGCAATATTTAGAATCAAGGGAAGAATTGATCAAAGCGATCAAGGGAAGCGCCAAGGACGACGTTCTCGTCGTCGTCTTCGACTCCTCGCGCTCCCCGAAATGCAAGGAAAACCTCGCCTCGCTGGAAAAACTGGAAACCAAAAGCCAATCACTTAAGATCCTTTTCCTCGACATAGAAAAGCAAACGAACGCCGTCCTCGCCTCGCAGATGAGGCTGAGGACCGTCCCCACGATGCTCGTATTCAAAGGCGGGGAGACCGTTGACCAGGCCGAAGGCCTTCTGGACGAGGATTCCTTAGACAAACTCATAACTCCCTATCTTCCTCCCAAACCGGCCGAGGAAACTCTTAAAGAGGAATTCGACCAGGCTATGGCGGAAGGTCAGTATCCCAGAGCCTTGGCCCTCATTCCCATCCTGAGGGAGGAAAAGAAAAACGACCGCGCGCTTTGGCTTGCTCACATAAAGCTTCTCTGGATCAACAAAGACCTTGCCAAAGCCAAAGCGGTCTGCGAGGAAGCGGACGATCCCGCGCTTCTCACGGAAAAGGAAAACATAAAGCTTCTCTTAGCCGAAATGCTCGACGAGAACGTTTCCCCAAATCAAGATTGGGAAGCGATCAAAATTAAACTCAGGGATTACCGCTGCGAGGAGGCAGTGGAGGATCTGTTGGCCTTCATTGCCAAAGACCGCAAATTCGGCGACGACCTCGCGAGGAAAGTCCTTCTGGCCGTTTTCTCCGTGGCAGGGGATTTCGGCGCCAGAAGAAGGCTCGCCAATCTTCTCTTTATCTAGTCCCTTTCCGAAAAATGAACGAGCGCGGCCGCGCTGATCAAGAAGAAGGTCGGCAGGTTGAGAAGCAGGATTATTTCAATTGGCAGCGTCTCGCCCAGGTTCTGGTTTATCATGAAGGCGAGGAACGCGACCAGAACTAGCAGCGCCGCGGCGCCCGACCACCAGAGGCTTTTCCAGCTGTAAAGATAGGCAGCTGACAAAAGTATCGGGATAAGACAGAGCGCGACGGTGTCGTTGAAACTCTGGTGAAATATCCCGGCCAGCTGCTGGAAAAACAGGAATACCATCAACAAGACCGCCAGCGTCGCCAGAAGGCGGGCGGAGAAAACGTAGGCTCTCAGATACCACTTCGAGCCGTTAGCGCTGCTTTTGGACGTTCTAGGGCTTTTTCTGGGCATTTCAGCGGGATGGTGTGAACTTTATGGCCTGCAGATCGCGGCCGAGGAAGCGCGAGCCGGTCTCACTGAACTTGGCCGCGCCGTCTGTGACGAAGAAAGTCTCGCTTCCTGCTCCTTCGGTCCTGAGCAGGCCTCTCTCTTTCAGGATTGATTCCAGTTCCGCCGCGCAGGCGGAGGCGGAATCGACCAGTTTGACGTCCGGACCGAGGAATTCCCCGATGACATTCGCCAGCAGGGGATAGTGCGTGCAGCCCAAGACCAAAGTGTCGATCCCCGCCATCTTCAGAGGCGTCAGATATTCTTTCACGACCATTTTCGTCGCTTCTCTGTCAAGCCAGCCTTCCTCCACAAGGGGAACGAAGAGGGGACAGGGATGGGCGTAGATGGCGCATTCGGGATTCAGTTTCCTCAGCACGTTGGGATAAGCTTCGGAGGCGATCGTGGCGGAAGTCCCGATCACGCCTATCTTGTGATTCTTGGAAACCGCCAGCGCGGCCCGCGCTCCGGCTTCTATCACGCCGAGCATCGGAACGGGCGCGGTTATTTCCGGCAGAGCCAAAGCTGTAGCCGTGTTGCAGGCGATGACGATGCACTTCACATCGTGGTCAAGGAAGAACCTGACCGCGTCCTGTGTGAAGCCGACGATAGTTTCTTTGCTCTTTGAGCCGTAGGGGACGTGCGCCGTGTCGCCGTAGTAGATCACGTCTTCGCACGCCATGCGTTCCCTTATGGCTTTGACGACGGTCAGGCCGCCTAAGCCGGAGTCGAAGATCCCGATGGGGGAGTTGATGCCGATCTCAGAATTCATTTCAAATAATCCTTTATGCCCTGAGCGATGGCCTGGGCCACTTTCTGCTTGTGGGCGCTTGTTTTCATTTTCTTAAGGTCCGACCAGTTGCTGATGAAACCTATCTCCACCAGGCAGCAGGGGCAGTAGGAGTTCCTTAAAACGGAAAGATTCTTTCCCTTCACGCCCCGGTTGTCGCCGCCGGCGGCTTTTGCCAGGCGCTTCTGGATTTTCTCCGCCAGGAGCTGGGACTTTTGCTGAGTGGTCTGGTAATGCTGCTGGCGCAGCACGCTCTTCATCTTCGTCGTCAAATTGCTCCAGCGTTTCCTCAGCTCATACCCGTAGGAGGAAGTCTCGAGTCTTCTCGCGTGGTAGTCGTTGTCGACCTGAACCTTCGAGAGGTAGTAGGTCTCCGTTCCGCAGGCCGAGGTGTTGGCCGCGTCGTTGACATGGATCGACACGAAAATGTCCGCGCCATTCCTGTTCGCGATGTCGGAACGGCTCGGCAGTTCCAGAAAGACGTCGGAATTTCTCGTCATGATGACGCGGTAGCCCATCTCGGTCAAAAGATCTCTTACCCTTCTGGTCACGTCCAGAGCGATGTCTTTTTCGTTCAATCCTCCGCCCCGGCAGCCGGTGTCGTGTCCTCCGTGCCCGGCGTCCAATACCACGAGCTTCCTGTTGCCCACGTGGGTCGATTTTCCTTTCCCGGACGACTTCATGTAGTCCGGCAGGATGGACGTTATGAAAGCGGTCGAAACTAGAGCGTCGCCCCTGATCTCCGTCACGGCGTTCGGCAGGTAAATGCAGTCGTCGTTGTCAATAAGGACCGCCCGCGAGGAGGGCATGAACCGGAACGATTTTCCGGACACCCTGAGCTCGATGCATCTTGTCCACTCGTCGCAGGTCAAAGAACCGCCTAAAGCCTGTGAAAGATCGTACAAAGAAACGAATTCGGCGGAACCCAACGCGTTGGTCTCGAGTTTGAAAGCTCTTCCGCCCACATCGAAAGCGCGCAAAGAAGCCTGCGCCTCAGAGGCGAAGAGCAGAAAGAAAAACCCGAAAATAACCGACAATAACTTACGCATAACCTATCTAGATTATACCATAAGCAAAAGATTCTTTGCGAGAAAATCTTTTGCTAAAAAAAGAATCATTGTCGTTTTTTCCTGCGCGGTTCGTCAAAGCGCGTTTTCAGAGTCTTCTCGACTTCCGGGATCGGTTCGCCGATGTCCTTTATTCTGAAGATGTGGGTCTCTGAAGCAGTGTTTTCGCCGGAAGAGAAAATAAAAGCGTTAGTGAAGACGCCGGAAACTGTCGGGAAGCCTTTTATCTCCCAGTCTCCGTCGCTTGCATCCTCTGTTTTCAATCCTTCCGGCAGGGGAGGATCGAATTCTTTATTGCTGATATCTCCCCATTCAAATCCTTCCTTTCTGGTGAGGCTGTTGAAATATTCTTTTTCCTTGAAGGAGAAAGATACGTTTTTGAAGAGCTCATGGACTACATATTTGCCTTCAGCGTCATAATATGTGCGGGGATCTTTCTTTGAGGCGGGATTGCGGACAATAAAATAGGTCGGGTAAACATTGGTCTTGCCGTTGTAATCTATATTGAACCAGATGTTGCTGTAGATGCCGGGCCGGTCGAAAGTTCCTTTAACATACCAAGCGCCGTTTGGGGCGCCGTATTTGTTAGTTCCTCCGAAAGTCTCAAAAAAGATCTCCTGGTCTTTTTTCATCAGCGGCATGAGAAAACGGGAATCTTTGGTGGACCAGTAGCTTCCCATGCACAATTTGTATTCTTTTCCAACGATGGCAAAAATCATTTCGGACATGTTATACCTTCCGGAACTAGTATTGTCGTAATACCTCTTTTCTTCCGGAGGAGTGTCGATATCTTTGCCGACGGCGAACCAACTCCAAAATGAGCTTACAGGAGCGTGGAAGCGGTCCTGCTTGTTGACTCTCCAGAAGTAGGTGCCAGGGTTCAATTCATCAGCTTTGAAGTTTTGATGCTTTTTTACGGTGGAGTTTCCGCCAGGGCTGACATCCCTTTCACCGTTTTTACCGAAAGGATCAATGAACTGAAGTTTGTAACCTATTCTTTCGTGGCGGTCATTTATCATTTCTTTGCCTTCCGGTTCCGTCCAACGGAAAGTAACTTCATCCTTGCGTGAGAACATGGAGCCTTTATCCGGTTTTGCTATGTCCGGACTCGTCAGGGGTTGGCTGTTGTCTTCGTAAGTATGGAATCCTACCGTAAGGTAGGTGTTCCCGTATTCGTTTGTGACGTCATCAAAATTAATTCTATAGGCCTCGTCAAAAAATCTGGGGAAGGCTTCAGCATTGAAGAAACAGTCTAACCTGTTAGTGGAAGCGGGCGGGAGAATGACGCTTTTCTGGGGGATAGGCTGGCCGTTATAATTAATGTTCAGCATATAAAAATCAGACGAGCGATTCAGACCGTTGCCCCAATTGACCTTGACGGGTTTATTGAAAGAGTTTACAAGATAGAAAGTGCCGGTGACCATCGGGCTGTAGTCATAGACTACCTCATAGTACATGGGATATGCCGAGACGTAGTCCTTGAGATAGGGATTAGTGCCTCTGGCGAATTCGGTGCGGTTGTCGAGCCCGTCTTTGTCCGGATCAGAGGACGGGTCTTCGAGATCATCTATTCTGGAACGGATGCTCTCAAAAAAAGCTTTGGATCTTTCCAATTTCTTGAGCCTTTCTTCGCCTTGATCGCCATTTTTATTCCACTCGATCTGGTCTTTGATCTTATAGTCAATGTTTTTCACTTCGTTGGAAAACCAGAAGCGGTGTTCCTTAACCCAATCCTCGGGCATTTTTTCTGATTTCAGGCCTTCCAGGTATTTTTCGTACCTTTTGTTAATTTTATCCCTGATGTCGAGAGCTTTGACGGCCGGAGCGGGCCTTTCCTTGTTGATAAATTCCGAGAAGGTTTTTTCAATGAGCCCGTATTTTTCATAAACGAGGCCGTTTTTGCCGGAGCGGCTTTTGTAGAGGTCGCCGGGCTGGAGGATCAGTTCATACGGCCTTGGTTTGCTTGCGCCTTTCTCATAGTAGGGGACTTTTATGAGGACCGGCACTTCGTAGTTGTTAAGGAAATCGTTCTCGCCAAGGTCGGCGGAAAACGCGGCGTGCGCACATAAGGCGCAAACAAAGAAAGCAAATAAAAATGAGTTACGCATAGTAACTCTATTTTATCAAAAGCAAAGGCTTCCATAAACCCTTCGTAATTTATGAGGGTTTATGGAAGCTTTTGCGACTTTAAACCGTCAGCGGTTGTTGAAGCGCTCGCGCATGATCTTCGCGAGTCCGCCCTGGGCTGTCTCGCGGTACTTGGACTGCATGTCGATGCCCGTTGCGTACATCACGTCTATCACGTCGTCGAAGCGGACAAGGTGCATGCCGTCCGTGGCGAGGGAATAGGAGGCGGCGGAGAGGGCTCTCACGGCGCCAAGGGCGTTGCGTTCGATGCAGGGGACTTGGACCAATCCGAAGACCGGGTCGCAGGTGAGGCCCAAGGTGTGCTCCATGCCAATTTCGGCGGCGTATTCTATCTGGCTGATCGAGCCGCCCCAGAGCTGCGCGGTGGCGGCGGCGGCCATAGAGATGGCGGTGCCGACTTCGCCCTGGCAGCCGACTTGCGAACCGCTGATAGAGGCTCTCGCGACAACAGAGCAGCCGAAGAGTCCGGCAGTCATGATGGCGTGGAGGATGCTTTCTTCGGTGATGTTGTAATGGCGGTAGAAGTAATATAAGACGCCGGGCAGCACGCCGCAGGAACCGCAGGTCGGAGCGGTTATGATGTCTGCGCCGGAGGCGTTCTGCTCGCTGGCGGCTTGGGCGTAGGCGGAGACCAGGTTCATGTCCCTGACGATGCCGATGCGCTCGTTGGCCTTGTCTCTGAGCTTGTGAGCTCTTCTGGCCAGCTGCAGATCGCCGGGGAGATGATCCTCTCTGCTCAAACCTTCCTCAACTGAGCCTTTCATGGAGTGCCAGACGTTTTTCAGGAAATCTTCCAGGCCGCTGGCGTCGTTCTCAAAGTGGGCGACGTAGTCGTAGTAGGTGAGATTGTATTTCAGGCAGAATTCCGTGACTTCCGTGATGGAGTCGTGCGGGTAGCCGGAATATGCGGCGATAGGCAGGAAATTTTCCTTTTCGTCCTCGAGGTCGCCGCCGCCCACGCTGTAGAAAGTCTTCGGGGGAACGATCTCATGCCCTTGCTCGTCGTAAGCGTGGAAAATGAGGGCGTTGGGATGGTGGGGGAGAACTGTCTCGCCCTTCCAGATTATCTCGGTGTTATCGAAAGCGAGGCCTTCTAAGACGGCCTTGTCGGTAAGGTGGCCCTTGCCGGTCAAAGCGAGGCTGCCAAGGAGTTCGACGGAGATCTTTTTGACTTCCTTGGGAAGGGTCTGACGAAAAAGGGCCGCGGCCCTTTTCGGTCCCATGCTGTGGGAACTGGAGGGGCCGCAGCCTTTTTTATAAAGAACGCGGATGGAATTCATAAAACGCCTACTGGCGCGCTTTTTCGGCACTCTTTAAGAGGTTGCCCTGAAGTTCGGCGAGGATCTTCTCGACTTCCTTCTCGGTGCTCTTTGAATAGAGTTCTTTTTCCAGAGCGGATTTCTGCTGAGCGATCCTGTCGGCCATCTTGTCGGTGTCGAAGGAGGCGTCAGCGTCGATGAACTCTGTGACTATGGCGACGTAAACGTTGTTGACGCCGTTGAGCAGACGCGGAGTCTCGGCGGGATAACGGAAGAGCGCCTTGTATTCGGCAGTCGGGATGTCCCTAGTCAGGACCTGCAGCGGAGTAAGCGGCTGCGGGACTTTGCTGACGCGGCGGTTGTCGTTGGTGGCGATGCCCTCGAAGTTCTTGGGATCGGCTTTGACCTTCGCGAGGAAAGCCTCGGCGTCGCCTTTGGCCAGCTCGTAAGCCTTGGCGGTGACGCAGGCCTGGCGCACGTCTTTCTCGGCTTCTTCGAAAGTGGGCTCGTAAGCTTCGCTGCGGGCGACCACAAGGTAGACCTGGTAAAGGCTGTCGCTGGCTTCGTAAACGTCGAGGGTGCCAACAGGCTCTTCCTCAACGAGCTTGGCGATCTGGGAACCGTTGACGACCGTCGGGGGAACGTCGCCGACAGGGAGCGTGAAGGAGTCCTGGACCTGGATGCTTTCCGCTTTGGCGGCTTCCCTGAAGTCGTTTTCGAGTTCCTCGGAGGAGAGCTCCTCTTTGGTGGCGACTTTGTCGCGGAAGGCGTAGGCTCTTTCCTGAACGTCTTCGTTGGCTCTTTCAAGCAGGAAGGCGCTTATGACCTGGCTCTTGGCTTCGTCGAATTCCATGTCGACGGTCTCGCCGAATTCGTTGGTCTTGGTGAAGTCGCCTTGATAGAGGTCGAAGTAGTCCTTGATGTCGTTTTCGCTGTACTGGACTTTGTTGGTATCGGCTTTGAAATTGGCGCAGACGAAACGGTACTTGTCCGGCTGGGCGAAATCGCTGGGGTCCTTGTCGTAAAGAGTCTGGACGTCGTTGCTGGTGACGAGCTTGCCGGCTTCCTCGAGTTTGGCGATGTGGGTGAAGGTCACGTAGCGGATGTCGGCTTTGACGTTGGAGCTGACGTAGTCGAGGTCCTTCTCGTTCTTCGGTTCGAAGAAGGAGAGCTGGGAGTCGCCGGCGGAAAGGGAGATGGCCAGGATCTGGCGGACGTCTTCCTCGAATTCGCGGGTGTTGTTGACGCCGAAGGTCGAGGCGACGTAGCGCTCATAGGCTTCGGGGGAAGTGGACGGGGGAACGAAGCTCCTGAGAGTATTCTGCAGCATGGAATTGTCAACGGTGACGCCGGCTTTCTCGGCCTTGCGGTAGTTGACGATGTGGCTGACGGCCTGGGTGGTAAGGAAGCCGTCGTTCATTTCGCTGAGAGGATATCCGTACATGACGAGATGGACTCTGGCGGCGCCTTTGGCGCGCTGAAGATCCTCGAAGGTGATCTTCTGACCATCATAGCTGGAGAGCTTGGTGGTCGGGGCGATGCTGAACATTCTGGAGGGCTTGGAGCCCCAGAAAACAAAGGTGATGACGACTACGATAAGCAGAAGCCACAGGAGCCATCTTTGGGATTTGCGGAACAAGTATAACATGTTTTCTCCGGTTCTTTATGTTTTTAACGATTAATTTACTGTTTTGAGATCATGCCGGACTTTTTGGCGAATTCGAAAATGCCGCCGGCTTCTATGACTTCACCCGCGGCGCCAAGCGGCGTAAGCTCTACGGTCTTTCCGTCGGGGAGAGTCAGAGTGTTGTTGGTAAGGTCGAGGGTAAGCTCGTCACCGTTTTTGATGACTTCGTTCAGTTTGACAGGCGTTTCCATGGGATAGACGGAACCTGTCATGATGCAGTTTCTGAAGAAGATCCTGGCGTAGGATTCGGCTATGATCGCCTTGATGCCGGCGGCTGAGAGCGCCACGGGAGCGTGCTCGCGGGAGGAGCCGCAGCCGAAGTCGCGGCCGGCCACGATGAAGGTGTATTCACACTGCGTTTCGCCTTCCTTTATGAAGCGCTGGTAGCGGTCGGGCAGTCCGGAAAGGGCGTGGCTTCCGAGGGCGACGCGTTCTTCAGGAATGGTCGGGACGAGCGTCAGGTAGCAGGCCGGAATGATCTGGTCGGTATCGATCTTGTCGTCCAGAACGTAGGCTTTGCCTTTTAAGATCTTGTCGTTCATTAGAGCACCTCCCTTGGGTCGGTGATGACGCCGAAAAGGGCAGTGGCCGCGGCGGTGTAAGGGCTGGCGAGATAGACCTGGCTCTGCATGGAGCCCATGCGGCCGGGGAAGTTCCTGTTGGTCGTGGAGACCACCACTTCGTCAGCCATGGTGCGGCCGTAAGTGTCGATAGGTCCGCCCATGCAGGCGCCGCAGGAGGGCGGCTGGATGGGATCGCAGCCGGCCGCTTCGAAGATCTGCCTTAAGCTTTCGCCGCCGATCTTTTCGGTGTCCAAGGAAGCGGCGACTTCCTTGGTGGCGGGAGTGATGATCGTTCTGATCTTCACCTTGCGGCCTTTCAATATCTCAGCGGCAGCTTTGAAGTCGGCGGTCTTGCCGCCGGTGCAGGAGCCGATATAAACTTGCGTGACAGGCGTTCCAGCCACTTCCTTGGCCGGGCAGACGTTGCCGGGGGAATAGGGCTTCGCGACCACGGGCACCAGTTCCTCAGCTTTGAATTCATATTTGGCCGCGTAGCTGGCGTCCGGATCGGACTGGTATTCGGTGTAAGGTTTGTCGGTGCGGCCCTTGAGGTATTCCCTGGTCTTTTCGTCCGGGGCGATGATGCCGTTCTTGGCGCCCGCTTCCACAGCCATGTTGCAGATCGTCATCCTTTCGTCCATGCAAAGGGATCTGATGGTGGAGCCGCGGAATTCCATGGAGCAGTAGGTGGCGCCGTCGCTTCCTATCCTGCCGATGGAAGTAAGGATGATGTCTTTGCCCATGACGCCCTTCGGGAGCTCGCCCTCGAAGAGGAAGAGGAGTTGTTTCGGAACTTTCAGGAGGAACTTGCCGGTTCCCAAAACGAAACCCGCGTCAGTGTTGCCGACGCCCGTAGAGAATTCGCCGAAGGCGCCGTAAGTGCAGGTGTGAGAGTCGGTGCCGATCGCCAGTTCGCCGGGGCGGCAGTGCCCGGCCTGAGGAAGCCCGACGTGGCAGACGCCGCGGTAGGTCTCGTTGGCGGGATCGTAGAAATATTTGATGCCCTTGCGTTTGGCATATCCCCTCAGGAGGTCGACGTTCCTTATGGAAGCGGGATCTTTGGTGAAAATGAAGTGGTCGGGGATAAGGATGACCTTCTCTTTGTCGAAAACCGGGGCGTCGCTGCCGAACTCGCGTTCCATGATGGCGAAAGAAGGGGGGCCGCAGACGTCGTGAGTCATCACAAGGTCGACGGAGACCCAAACAGTCTCGCCCGGCGTGACGGAATTCCTGCCGGCGTGTTTGGCGATGATTTTTTCAGTGATTGTCAGGCCCATACGAAAGGTATAGTTTTTTAATTACAAGTATTGGACATTATACTCTTAGCGCCCTTTCAAGTCAAATAGCCGGAGGAGGAACGGCAGGGGCGGGCTTCTTTGCAAATACGCCTCTTTTTTGGTATTATGAACAATATGTTTTTACTATCTGAATTCCTAAAGTGGCGTCTCCATTCGGTCTCAATGCAGTTCGAGCCTGAGCTCAAAGTTCAGGAAGTCTCAAGGCTGAAAGGAGGGCATATCAACAGCACCTATCACATCCACGGGATGATGAACGGGCGCTACGACGACTTTGTCCTGCAGCGGCTGAACACCAAGGTCTTCACCGAGCCTGACAAAGTAATGAGCAATATTGGCCGCGTCTGCCAGCATCTGAAGAAGAAAGTCCGGGAGGACAAGTCCGTCAGGATCGTGCCATTGCAGTTCCGCGCCGCCAGCGACGGCCGTTACTTCTTCATCGACGACAACGGCGAGTTCTGGCGCGTCATGGAATACGTCAAGGGCGGCTTTTCCGTCGACCACGCCGAGACCGTGACCCAGGCTTACGAGACCGGCAAGGCTTTCGGCGAGTTCCAGTACCTTCTGAACGACATTCCGGGCGGGCCTTTGGAAATAACGATCCCCAGGTTCCACGACACGGTCTTCCGCTTCGAGCAGCTGTTGGACGCCTACAATCAGGACGCCGCCGGCAGGGCCGCAAGCGTTAAGGAAGAAATGGACTTCTGCTTCGCAAGGAAGGACTCTATCAGCTGCGTATTGGACGGCATAGCTGACGGCAGCATCCCGGAAAGGGTGACGCACAACGACACGAAGATCAACAACGTGCTTCTGGACGCCAACGGAAAGAGGCTCTGCGTCATCGACTACGACACCCTGATGCCGGGCTCATCTCTGTACGACGTGGGTGACTGCGTGCGTTCCACGACGAGGACGGGCGACGAGGACGAACGCGACCTCGACAAGATCAATATGGACATCTCGCTTTTCGAAGGGCTGGTCAGGGGATATGTCTCCGCTACCAAGAACATCCTTTCCGAAAGGGAGAAGGAGCTTCTCTATTTCTGCGGCAATCTGATCACCTTCGAGATCGGCCTCCGCTTCCTGGCGGACCATCTGAACGGCGACGTCTATTTCCAGACGGAAAGGGAGAACCACAACCTAGACCGCGCCAGGGTCCAGTTCAAGATGGTGAAGTCCATGGAGGAACAGAAGGACGCCATGCGCAGGATAGTCGATGATCTTTTGAAAGAGAATTAAAATTAAGGAAGATATATGGCTGTTGCTAAAAAGAAATTGTTTTTAGGCGTGGACATCGGCTCCACCACCATCAAAGCGGTTCTTTTGACGGAAGAGGGGAAGGTCATGCACACGATGTACCAGAGGACCGTTCCCAGAAAAGACGCTAAATTAGCCTGTACCGGACGCTGCTCGAACTGCGGGCAGTGCAACGTGGGCGCGCTCTCTAAGACCATCCTGGACTTTCTCGCTTCGGTCGGCAAGACCCAGGATGACATCTCCTGCACGATCGTGACGGGCAGTCAGGTCGTCGATGAACTGCACAGATTTTTGAACTTCGATTATTTCGTTTCCGAAGTGACGGCGCACGTTTCCGGCGCCCGCCATTATTATCCCGACTGCAAAGCGATTCTGGACGTCGGCGGACAGGATTCCAAAGCCATGCTCTACAATCCGGAGATGAACATCTGGACTTCCAAAATGAGCGGCATCTGCGCGGCCGGCACCGGCGCTTTCCTTGATTCCGTTTCGGCGAAACTGAATGTGCCCATCACCGAGATGGCCCAGAAGTGCAACTTCGACTCCGACCTGGAAGTCAGTTCGGTCTGCGCCGTCTTGGGCGCCACGAGTATCAACAAATTCAAGAACCGCTATCCTCTGGGCGACGTTATCGCGGCGGCCTGCCGCGCCCAAGCCAGGACCATCATGTCCGGCGTCGGCGAGCTCTTCTTGAATTACCACGGCGACATTATCTTCCAGGGCGGCGTGGCCTACAACAGGGCCGTGGCCTATTATCTGAAAGAGATCACCGGCTGCAACATCATCATCCCGGAATTCCACCCCGTCATGGGCGCCCTGGGCGCCGCGGTTTTGGCCAAGCAGTTCGACTCCCTTAAGGGCAAGGTTGATCCTCCCAAGACCGTCGATACGAAACGCACCGGCATCACGATCCCGGAATTCAAGCATTTCGTGGACGCCGTCACCGATCCCAACCTCAGAAGGGAAGCCCTGCGCGTTTTTGAGAACGTCGCGAAGGTGAAAGGGGAGGACGGCAGCAGCAAGCTTACCTTCCCCGAGATCAGCAAAGTGAAAGAGACCCTGAAGAGCGAAGAACTCAAGAAGACGCTGGAATCTTTCACCGACAAGCTTTTCGACCGCGCTCTGGTTAACAAGTCCACGGCCATGCGCACGCAGATGACGCGCCACGAGTTTTTCTCGAGGGGCAAGGAGCCCCTGGTCTGGCGCAATCTTTTCTTCCCCTCGGAGATCCTGGCCGCTTTGGGCGTCAGGTCTCTGACGCTGGAAACTTACGCCGCTCTGAAAGGCCGCAACCAGAAACGCCTCAGGAAATGCTTCGACCACGCGGCCTGCAAGGGCTTCTCCGGCGAGACCTGCTCTTTCTTAAGAGTTCTGGAAGGCGACGAGACACTGCCGCACGCCGACTTTACGGTGACTACCAGTCAGCCCTGCCAGCAGGGCGAGAGGATCTTCGCGGACCTGGTCCGTTCCAACTGTTCCTCCTCCTCTAACCGCTTCTACACGCTCCATACTCCCGGCCGCGGCGGCGAATCCGCCGTGAGGACGATCGCCAACGGCCTCAAGGAATCCGTCGAGGCCATGGAGGACGCCCTTGGTCTGAAGATGGACCCCGACCGTTTGGCCGAGGCCTGCGTTCTTTCCAACAAAGCGAGAGAGCTGGCCATCAAGTGCAACCAGATCCGCTTCACCAGCCCGCCGCTTATCCCTGGCACGGAAGCCGTCTCTTACGCCAACATCTTCTCGCAGCTCTGGGGCAAACAGGAGATGGTGGATCTTCAGCAGGTCTTCCTGGAAGAGCTTTTGGAGCGCAAGAAAGAAGTCGAGAAACACACGCACATCGACGAGACGCACCGCCTGCTCTGGCTGCATCTCCCGCCTTTTTACAGCGGCAGGACGATGACGTACCTCGAGCAGACCTGCCACGCGCCGGTCGCCTTCGAGGAAGTGAACTTCGTCGGCTGGGAAGAACTCGATCCCAACGATCCCTACACGAGCCTGGCCAGGAAGCTTCTGACGGTCGGATTCCTCGATCCCGAAGTCCGCGTCAACAGGATCAAGCAGAGAGCCAACACCGCCAAGATCTCCGGCGCCGTCCTCTACAACCACATGTTCGGCCGCTGCTCCATGGCGGACTCTAGTTTCATAAAGTATCTGAGACAGTCGCTCACCGAGATCGGCATCCCGCTTCTCGTGCTTGACGGCGACTGCCTTGACGAGACCACCGACCCCTGCAGCACGCTCACCAAGATCAGCGCCTTTACGGAAGCTTTGAATCTCAACAAGTTCGGAAACATTTTCGGACCGATCAGGAAATAGGAGGAATCATGGAAGAAAAGCAGAAATTCACCCTGCCCTGGTACGTGATCGTAGGCTTGATGGTCGTTTTGTCCGTCATCGCCCTCGTTCTCTTCGCCCGCCCGCTCGACACGCGTTTAGCTCCCGGCGAAACGATCCCCGCCGACGCCATAACCGGCCCGGCCAAAGACTGAAAATTAATTAACCCTAATTTAGGAGAAATATTATGAACAGCGCAGCCCTGAAAGCCAAACTGGAAGCCAAAGATCCAAGCGTAATGGAAGTCCTTCTTTCCGTCAACGCCCAGGCCGCCGACGTGGCGGAAGAAGCGAGGCAGAGACTAATCAACGCCATCACTGTTTATGAAAAAACTTTCGCTTCCGAGGAAGTGGTCGTCGTCCGCGCCCCCGGCCGCGTCAATCTGATCGGCGAGCACACCGACTACAACGGCTTCCCCGTGATGCCCATGGCCATATCGAGAGACATGCTCATCGTGGCCGGCGCCAGCAAGGACAACGTCATCAGCTTCGCCAACGTCATCCCTTCTTTCCAGGGCGGCTCCTTCACCATAGAGCGCAACATCCCGCCTTATCAGGGCGGCGACTGGGGCAACTACATCAAGAGCGCCACGCAGGGACTTATCGATTTCTGGGGCACTGAGGAAGGCCTTAAGGGCCTGAAGATGGTCATAGACGGCAACGTTCCTTTGGCCAGCGGCCTCTCTTCCTCCGCCGCCTTCACGGTCGCGGCCGCCGAAGCGATCCTCGCCATCAACGGCAGGACGATCGATCCGGTCGTCCTGGCGGAAGTCATGGCCAAATCCGACCACTACGTCGGTATGGCGTCTGGCGGCATGGACCAGTCCATCTCCATTCTGGGCCAGGCCGGCAAGTGCCTTAAGATCGACTTCTATCCCATCAGGACGAAACTCGTGACCCTGCCCAAGGAAGCCGACATCTTGGTCTGCCACTCCCGCGTGAAAGCCGCCAAGGCCGGCAACGCCAGGATCGCCTACAATATGCGCACGGTCGAGTGCCGCATCGCCTATATGTTGCTGCATAAATTGGCCGGCAAACCCGGCGCCAAGGAACCCACCATGCTCTACGACTGGTTCGCCAATGAGACGGAAGGCTTCGACGACGCCCTCAACAAGATCGAGACCGCGCTCGTCGACGAAGGCTACACCGTTAAGATGATCGCGGAAGCCCTGGGCGTTTCGGAAGAATACGCCGCCAAGGAAGTTTGCCTTACCAAGACCGGCGAAGTGATGCCCGAACCGCAGGGCGGCTTCCAGGTCAAGAAGAGAGCCAGACACGTCATCAGTGAGGCCAGAAGAGTGGAAGATTCCATGGCGCTTCTCAACGGCGACTCCGAAAACAAAGCCGAGGCCTTCGGCCTTCTCATGGATCAGTCCCACGCCAGCTGCCGCGACGACTACGAGATCAGCTGCGAAGAGCTGAACGCTCTGGTGGAAGCCGGCAAAGCGGCCGGTTCCTACGGCTCCAGACTTACCGGCGCCGGCTTCGGCGGCTGCACGGTGCACCTTATCCCCAAGGGCAAGGGACCTGAGTTCATCAAGAAGATCCACGAGGCCTACTACCTCCCGCACGATCTTGACGGCTACGCCGACAACCAGTACCTCTTCGCTCCCGCCCAGGGCGCCGGCAAGCTCTTCTAATGACGACTTTCGACGCAATACTGGTCGGCCTCATCCAGGGGCTGACGGAATTCATTCCCGTTTCCAGCTCCGGGCATTTGGCCGTGGCGAAGTTCTTCGTGCCGATCCGCGACATCGACCTCAATTACATCGTCCTATTGCATTTCGGGACGGTTTTGGCGATCTTCGCGGCTCTCTACAAGGACATCTGGATCCTCATCAGAGATTTCTGCAAGGGTGAGAAGTACGCGCTCTATTTCGTGCTTCTTATCCTGATCTCTATGGTGCCGGCCGCCATCGTCGGCTTCACCTTGGACGACGTTCTGGAAAGGATCTTCTGCGAAGAAGGCCTGAAGATCGGCAGAATACCTCTGGAGCCCTACAGACTGATAGGCCTCGCTTTCATCGCCTGCGCCTACTGGGTGCTCACTCCTGCGAACAAGATCCTTAAAGAGCGCAACAGCCTTCCTCCCGAAGAGAAGGAAGAGCAGGAAAAAACTCTGAAAGGACTCGATCAGATGACCTGGAAGGACGCGCTCTGGATCGGCGTGGCGCAGGCTGTGGCCGTCATCCCGGGACTGTCCAGAAGCGGCAGCACCATTTACGCCGGGCTTCTTTGCAAACTGAAAAGCGAAGCGGCCGCCCGCTTCTCCTTCCTCATGTCCATTCCCGTCATCCTCGGCGCGGCCCTGAAAGACTGCCTTTCATCCGAGTTCAGATCCCGCCTGGCCGTCTCATGGCACAACGGCGACGGCACGGCGCTCGTCCAAGTAATCGGTGTTCTTGTAGCCGCCATATCAGGCTACATCGCCATCAAGCTCCTTCTGAAGCTAGTTTCCAAATACGACTTCCATCCCTTCGTGGTCTATCTCTGGATCATAGGGCTTGTCTGCATAGCTTCATAACAAACCAATAAAGGCCGGACCAACTATCCGGCCTTGTTTTATTTTATGACCAAATACTTCGCGACAGCAAACGTCCTTTTCCTGCTGCTTGGCTGTTTCGCCGTTTTCGGCGAATTCACGAAAACGGACTATCTCAACGAAAATGAAGCGCCGGTCGTCATAAAGGTTCCCTATTATGCAAATGGCGCGAAAGAACCGGTGGAAATGGAACTGACCTTGCAGCCGGGAGACATTTACAAAAGCAGGCCGGGCAAAAACGGCCTGGTCTATGAAAAGTACGGCCTCGTTGAAAAGACCTTCGCGGAGTTCGTCAAGAAGGAAAGGCCGACGCCGGTCGTCAAAGCCCTCGACATCACGGACAAACTGAACGAAAGGTACGAAAAATATCTCGAAGGACAGAAATCCGAAAAAATGCCCAAGGAATGGGTGAAGGAATACCGCACCTATTTCTCCGACGAACTGGAAAATATCGAATACAAGATCAAAGATCAGCTGGAATGGAAAAAGACCAACGCTCACGACGAAAAAAAGATCGAGAGTTTGGAAAAAGCCAAAACTTTTCTGCAAAGCATCAGCTCCAGGCTAGACGACCTTGAGGATCCCGCGTCCGACCCGGATCAGGACGGACTCGACAACAGAACTGAATTCATGAGGGGCACCAACCCATGTCTCAAGGACTATGTTTCAGCTTATCCAATATACTATGAGGTAGTCTACGACCACAGCCCTGTTGTCACCGGCACTTTCTATCTTGTGAATTCTTTAAAGGAACCAGTAAAGGTCGAATGGGGGAACTATCTCAACCACCTGTCAGACTTTTACAAGCTGAACGTTAGTTTCAACGGCCGGCCCGCTCCGGAGGATATCCTGGAGCTTCCCGCTGCGTCCACGAACAGGCTGGACTGCTACTTTAACGCCGAGGCTTTCCCAAGATATTTCGACGAGGCCTATGATATCGATTTTTATGACGTCACGAACGAATACAAAGGCGTCCGCCTTAAATTAAAATTCCACACTTACGAAGACAACAGCCGGCCCCTTACGAGCCCAGAGATCACAAAACCGGACAAAGGCTCCCTTTTCTCGGGCAATGACGCGTTTACTTGCGGCTGGGAGGAACCGGAAGGGAAAGCGATGAAAAAGGACAGTTCCGAACGAATGCACTACAAGGTCCAGTTCGTGGATCCTTTCGGCAAGAATGGCGAAAAAGACGTCAGCAAAGGCGGGAACGCATTCGTAAAAAAGCACCAGAACTTCAAGGCGAATGATTTAAAGCCCGGAACCTACTTTTGGAGAGCCAACAAGCAGGACCGTTTCCACGCCCCCGTAAGTTCTAGTTGGAGCTGGTTCGCCATCGGAAGGGAAGTGGCGCCGGAGGCCGAGAAGAAACCTAACCTTGACTAAAAAATAAGACCGGGCTTTTCGCCCGGCCTTTTTTTTTACTCAAGGAAACCAATTTACCTAGCCAGGAATTTCCTTATGCGGGAGGCTATCTGGTCGTTTCCGGCCATGGCTACGAACCAGCCGGCCCTGGGGCCGCGGTCTCTGCCCAGCGTCACGCGGTAGAGGGCCTTGCAGAGGTTGCCCATCGAGACGCCCGTGGAATTCGCGATATTGTAGATGATCTGGTGGATGGCGTTGCCGTCCGCTTCCGGATTCTTCTCAAGTTCGTCCGCGATAAGCGCGAGAGCCTTCTTTTCTTCCTCCGAGATGAGAGGAACGATCTCGGCGGGCGTTTCGTCGAGAAGCTGGAAGATGAATTCCGGCGTGGCGTAGCGCTTCAGCCATTCGTCGGCGTAATGGCAGCGTTCCAGGAGCGCCGCCTCGTCGCTGTATTTGAAGCCGGTCCTTGTCAGGATCTTCTTGACCTTCTCGAAGTCGCCGCCGGCCACCTGCCAGACGTTGACAAGGTGGTTGAAGGGGATGTGCAAAGGAACGAAGCCGCCGGCCTGGGAAAGCTCGACGCTTCTGGCGTCACGCTGCTTCTTGCTTTCGTCGTCCACTTCGTCGACCAGGTTAAGGAGCTGTGTGACGAGGTCGAGCGCCAAACTCGCTTTGGGAGCGGGGCGCGTGATGAAGTAACGCAGAACGTCGGGGGGCACGACTTCCAAGACTTCGTCGACGGAAACGACGTTGCCCTTAGAGGAACTCATGTCGCCCAGGCCTTTAAGCCGGATCCATTCGTAGATGATGGGGAAGGGCTCCACGCCGCCGTAGATCTTTCTTACGATCTCTTTGCCGGTGTCATAGCTGCCGCCCTTGCCGCCGTGGTCTTTGCCGAAAGGCTCGACGTCGACGCCCAGAGCCGCCCATCTGGCCGGCCAGTCGGCGCGCCAGGTAAGCTTGCCGTTGCCGACGACGGGAACGGTGCGTTCCTTGTCGCAGTGCGAGCAGTAGTAGGTGATCTCCTCAGTCTCGGGATGCCACGCCACAAGTTTCGTGGTCTTCATGTTGCCGCAGAGGCGGCAGTGAGGATTGAAGGGGCTCCAGTCCTCGCCGATCTCTTTGCCGGTTACTCTCGTTAGGATCTCGGCGATCTCGTCCCTGGCGTTCAGGGCCTGGATGATCTGTTTCTTCAATACGCCGTCGCGGTAGAGCTCGCTGGCCCTGACGACGTGCGCGTCGATTTTCAGCTTCTTAAGCGATTTGACGAACGGCTGCAGGAAGTATTCCGCGTAGGTAAGATCGCTGCCGTCCGGGGCCGGGATCTCGGAGAGGGGACAGCCGACGTATTTCTCGTAGACCGCGGGGTCGAGGAAAGGATAGACTTTCCTTAAGGCGTCGTAGTCGTCCGCCACGAAGATAAGCTTCGCCTCATGGCCGCGTTCCTTTAAGATGCGGTAGACGATGTCGGCGGTCAGGACTTCCCTTAAGTTACCGACGTGGATGCGTCCGGAGGGAGAGATGCCGCTGGCGATGAGGAAAGGTCCGTTGCCTCTCTGCTGGAGCAGGAGGTCGACGGCTTTGTCGCCCCAATGGGCGCTGGGAGTTTTAATTTGTTCTGCCATAGTGTTCTTTCTTATTTAGCTTTGATTTCGGTAATTCTACCAAAAGGGCGGATTGGGTTCAACATTGGGAAAAGCGGACCGTTTCATCAATTTTCCATAAATGGTAGAATAAAATATATGAAACTAGTTGCTTTCCCCAATACGCCGCAGAAGCAGGTCTTCGCGGTGACCGGCCCCAGCGCCACTTTCGGTTCCTCACCCGACAACCCGATCTATTTGGAAGGACCCAATGTCAGCGATTATCAGGCGTCGCTCACTTATGCCGACGGCGTCTGGCTGCTTGAGAGCCTGGATGAGAAGAAGATACAGTGCGGAAGCGAAGCTTCTTCCAGCCTGAAACTGAAAGTCGGTCTGAAGTTCTCTCTTGCCGACGTTGATTTCCTTGTCCTCGATGTCATCATGACCGAGGCGAAAGCGCCGAGCGAACCGGAACAGCCCCAGCAGATGCAGCCTCCTCCCGGGGGAGCCCTGCAGGTCATGCCGAACGGCATGCAGCAGCAAGGATATCAGGTCGCCATGGCCAATCAGCAATGGGGAGTGGCAACGCCCGGAACTTTTGTCGATCCTTACTCCAATTTCGTCGTCCAGACCTCCGATACCTTAGCTAAGCTCGGCCTAATCTTTGCTGTTCTGGGCCCGCTGATCCTGGGCATCGGCGAGATAATCGGACTCATCTTGTCCGTCATTTCCATATCCCGCCACCGCAATACGGTGAGAGGCACGGTCATGGCGTGGCTCGGCGTCGTCATTTCGCTCTTGTGGTGCGTCGTCATAGGACTTGGCCTCTTCTACTTCATGACAAGGGACGCGCAGGTCCATAACGAGACGAACGTCGTGACGCGCCTGGAGAAGGCCTGCATGGCGGAATATTACATAAAGTACGCCCTGCTCGTCGACGACGACCAGAACATGAGCGGCGAATACGTCAGCCCCGACCGCTTCCTAACCGTACCTGGCATCGACGCCAAGGCCAGGGAACTGGGCGAGAGCCCGATGCGCGAAGGCTACAATTATTACTTCGAGAACATCAGCGCCGACACCTTCACGATCACCGCTGTGCCGCAAGTCTACAACGTCACCGGAAAGCACACTTACTGGGTGAACGAGGAAGGCATCATCGTTTTCGACGATCTGAAAGGCAGCCGTTACGAGGAGCCGCCGCTTGCCAAGATCGAGGATTCTGACGGGACCCAGGCGATCTCCACCCGTTATGAGAAGGAGCTTTCGGAAAAGATCCTCTCCGCGGCGGAGCAGAACTTCAAGAACGAAAAATACGACGTCTGCCAGCAGATACTGGACAACCTTAAGACCAAGTTCCCGTATTCCACCGCTATGGCGAGGCTGAACGCCGTGGAGAAAGAGAACGCGCCCTTCCTGATGGAAGCCAAGGCCGCGAGACTCTACTCCGACGCCATGAACTACATCAATACCGGCAGAAAAGATCCGGCGCTCGTAACTTTAAGGGATATTGCCGCGAACTTCCCCAACACAAGCACGGCCCAGGAAGCGAAGAAAAAGGTCGACAGCCTTGCCATGGAACTGGCCAGCGCGGAATTGAAACTGGCGAATTCCTGCATCGAGTCCAATTATTGGAACGCCGTGGAGGAATCGCTGAGAAAGATCGAGGAAAAGTATCCCGAAGCCTTCAACCAGGGCGATTTCAAGGACAAGGTCTCAGCCTGCCGCAAGCTCTCGCACGACCGCCGCGACAATTACGCCATGAACCTCCTGAAGACCGCCGAAAACCTCGAGATGGCGAACGAGACCGTCCAGGCTTACAACGCTTATCTGCAGATCAAGGAAGTCTATTCCGATACTCCTGCCGCCAAGGGCATCGACACGGCGCTGAAGCGGCTGAACGCCCAGATGGACGAAAAGACGGCGGACAATTACATCGCCGAGATCATGAAGAACGTCGCGCTCTCCAACGAGGTGGCCGTCATCAACATGATCTCGCTATTGAAGAACGGCTGCGCCGAGACCAAGGCCTACAAGCGGGCCAAGGACAGCCTGGAAAGGATAAGGAGAGACTGCCAGGTCTCGCTTCTGCACAAAGAGATCGAGAAATTTCTGGCGGAAAAGAACTACCGTTCCGCCCTCGACAGGATCGATCATCTTCTCACCGAGAAGCCGGAAGAGCTCCTCATAATGAAGGATAAGCTCGAGGACTGCCTAGTCAACAACTTCGAGATCTATTTCAGCAAGGGCGAGTATGACGACGCGCTCGCGACCTACGACCGCTACATGTCGCTTTCTCCCACGGTGGTCAAGATAGAAAGATCGAAGGTGGACGAGTGCTACTACATGAGCGGCAAGCGCTTCTTCCAGCAGGGCGACATTGCCGAGGCGGAGAAACGTCTGGAGAAATGCTACTCCGCGTATATCGAAGATCCGGAATACAACTTCCTGGCCGGCAGAGTCTGCACGGTCAACAAGCACTGGGAGACCGCGGCGCGCCACCTCTTGGCCGCCACTGGGCTTGACGAGACCTACAAGTTCGATCTTTCCGCCACGAGGGCCTACGTTATCGACAAACTTTCCTTCTTTATGGAAAACAAGATAATAGCGCACCTTGTCGCGAACATGGATTTCCGTGAAACGATCAACAATTTCCGTTTGATGAAGATCAGGCACGCCAGGCTCTCCGTCACCAACGACGTGGAGAACGTCAGCAATGTGAACATCAAAGTGGACCGCGAGGCCACTTCCGGTGACCTTATGGTGACGCTGGCCAAGGAAGAAAAGGAAGTGCTTTTCAGACAGGATTCCGACTCGTACCTTGACAAAGACATAAGTTTCAGAATGGCGCTTAAGGACTTGATCAATATCCTGCGCGCCGCGGAATCAGCCGTGAGAGGCGTTTCCATCGCCAACAGCAAACAGTCGAAGGAAAGCAAGGACGCCGCCAGGAACGCTTTGAAACTGAAAGCTGACAAGTTGGCGGAAACTATTCGCGAACTGAAGATCATAAACGAGCGCGAGATTCGTGAAAACGAGGCGCTCTTGAAACTGATGGACCGCGACATCAGCCAATACAACGCCATGACGGCTGACCTTAAGAGCATAATGGCCCAGCGCAACATCCCGGTCCTGAAAGCCCAGCTCGTTAAGATCGCCAAGAAGACCGAAATGATCAAGCGCTCCAGAACTTATTTCAGGCGCTATGTGGCGGAAAGGAACAAGCGCAACGAGAAAATGATGTTAAATTTGACAGCTCTCCAAAAGGACATCAGCAGAGAGTCGGCCACGCCGAACATCATAAACGATTTCATCGCCGCCATCCAGGATTTCTTCAATTACGAGAGCAACGATCTTCAGAAATCGATCATGGAATACGTGGACGCCCTGAAGATCGAGATCGATCTTTCCTCGCTCATAGAATATCTGCCGAAGGACAAGACGATGGAGAACAAGCAGAAAGCCGACGAGGCCAAGGCCGTTAAAGCGGCCGAGGAAGCCAAAGAGGAAGCTTTGAAAAACCTTCCGACTCCCGGCCCGACACAGCAGTAAGGGAAATAAAAAAGGCCTCCGCGAGGAGGCCTTTTTTTATTTTTGTTTTCGCTCTTATCAGAGATTGACGAGCGCCAATTTCTCCAGCACGTCCTCTCTTTCGACGATGAAGCCCGTGCCCTTGGCGACGGCCAGAAGCGGCTCGTCCGCGATGGAGACAGAAAGGCCGGTCTCGTTCTCGATGCGTTTGTAGAGGCCTCTCAAGAGAGCGCCGCCGCCGGCCAGCATAAGGCCGTGGTCAAGAAGGTCGGCGGAGAGTTCCGGCGGGCACTGCTCAAGCGCGTCCCTGACGGAGTTGACGATGGCGTCGACGGGGTCTTTCAGGGCCTGGCGGATCTCGGTAGAGGAAATGGTGATGGTCTTCGGCAGGCCGACGTTGAGGTCGCGGCCGCGGACTTCCTTCTTCATTTCGTTTTCGCCCAGAGGATAGGCGGATCCGATGGCGATCTTCAGTTCCTCGGCGGTCTGTTCGCCGATGAGCAGGTTGTACTCGCGCTTCATGTACTGGACGATGGCGTCGTTCATCTCGTTTCCGGCCACTCTCAAGGATTTGGAGTAAACAGTGCCGGAAAGGGAGGTGATGGCGACTTCCGTCGTGCCGCCGCCGATGTCGATGATCATGTTGCCGGAAGGATCGTGGACCGGAAGGCCCGATCCAATGGCGGCCGCCATGGCCTGCTCGATGCAGTAGACTTTCCTGGCGCCGGCTCTTTCGGCCGCGGATTTGACGGCCTGGCGTTCAAGCTCGGTGATGGAGGAGGGGACGGCGATGACGATCCTCGGCGGAACGACGGAGTGCCTGCTGTGGGCGCGGCGGATGAAGGTGCGGAGCATCTCTTCCGTGACGTTGGGGTTCGCGACGGCGCCGTCTTTCATGGGACGCAGGGTGTCGATGATGCCTGGCGTGCGGCCGAGCATGCACTGCGCTTCTTTTCCGATGGCGATGATCTCGCCAGTCTTGTTGTTGATGGCGACGATCGTGGGCTCGTTGACCACGACGCCCATGCCGGAGACATAGACGATCGTGTTGGCGGTGCCAAGGTCAACGCCGATGTCGGAGGCGAGAGCGCCCAGGAATTTTCCCGAGACGTTCAGGAAGGAATCCCTCACTCCTGAACCGAAGGATCTGTTTTTCATAGCTTACTCCTCAAAAAGCGGCCGGTCACGCTTTTCGGATCCGCGGCGACTTCCATGGGCGAACCGCAGGCGAGGAGTTGTCCTCCCGCCGCTCCGCCGTCGGGGCCGAGATCGATGATGTAATCGGCGCACTTGATAAAATCAAGGTTGTGTTCTATAACGATGACGGTGTTGCCGGCATCGACAAGTTTCTGCAAAACTTGCAAAAGACGCTCGACGTCCGCGAAATGAAGTCCGGTAGTCGGTTCGTCCAGGACGTAAAGCGTCCTGCCGGTGTCCATCTTCGCGAGCTCGTAGGAAAGCTTCACCCTCTGGGCTTCGCCGCCTGAAAGCGTGGTGGCGTGCTGGCCAAGAGTGATGTAGTCCAGTCCCACTTCGGAAATCGTGTCCAATATGCGGTAAAGCACTTTGTGGTGCTTGAAGAACTCCTTCGCTTCGGAAAGGGGCATGTCAAGCACGTCCGCGATGCTCTTGCCGCGATATTTAATTTCCAGCGTTTCTTTATTATAGCGTTTCCCCTCGCATTTGTCACACGTGACGAAGACGTCGGGCAGGAAATGCATCTCGACGCGCTTTACGCCCGAGCCTTCGCACTCCTCGCAGCGCCCGCCCTTGACGTTGAAGGAGAAGCGTCCGGGCTTGTAGCCCCTCACTTTCGCTTCCGGGACCTGGGCGAAGAGATTCCTGATGTGCGTGAAGGCCTCCGTGTAGGTCGCGGGGTTGGAGCGCGGCGTGCGGCCGAGAGGGGACTGGTCGACCAGGATGACCTTGTCGAGGTTCTTAAGCCCTTCTATTTCCTTGAAGGCGCCCGGCGTGACGTTCGCCTTGTGGTAATGTTTCCTTAAGGCTGGGAGCAGGGTGTCGGTCACGAGCGAGGATTTGCCCGAGCCGGAAACGCCTGTGACGCAAATTAAGCGGCCTAAGGGGAAACGGACGGTCAAGTTCTTGAGGTTGTTGTGAGAGGCCCCTTTTAGCGTAAGAGAGGGCGTTTTAGGGCCAACCGGGCGGTAATGCGGGGCAGCGATCACCCGCTTTCCGCTCATATAGTCGGCGGTGAGGGACTCCTTGCACTTCAAAAGCTTCTTGTATGGTCCCTGGAAGATGACGTTTCCTCCGAGCTTTCCGGCGCCCGGACCCATGTCCACCACGTAGTCGGCGCTGCTTATGACTTCCGCGTCATGCTCGACCACCACCACGGTGTTGTTAAGGTCTCTTAATTGCTTCAGGGCTTCCAGGAGCTTCTGGTTGTCTCTGGGATGAAGCCCGATGGTCGGTTCATCCAGGACGTACAGGACGCCCGTGAGGCCCGTGCCTATCTGACTTGAGAGCCTGATCCTCTGGGCTTCGCCGCCAGAGAGCGAGATCGAGTTTCTCGAGAGATTGAGGTAACCCAAACCCACGGTGTTGAGGAAACCGAGGCGGTTGTTGACTTCCCTTAGGATGTCGCGGGTAATCTCTTTCTTTTCGCCCTTTAAGTTTTTCGTGAGATCGCTGAAAAATTCCGCCGCCTGGGTAAGCGGCATCTTGCCTATGTCAACGATGGTCTTTCCGTTCAGAGTCACGGCGCGGCTGTAAGCGTTCAGTCTTTCGCCGTGGCACTCCGGGCAGACCTGGTTCACGTCGAAATACATGACGCCGAGGCCGAAGCAGGTCGGGCAGAAACCGTAGGGGCTGTTGAAGGAGAAAAGCCTCGGCTCCATTTTGGGAAGCTCTTCGCCGTCGCGGCAGTTGGGACAGGCGTAGTTTCCGGAGAAGAAAAGGTCGCCGCCATTGAGCTTGTGCACGACGAGGGAATTCTCGCCGAGCTTGAGGGCGGTCTCGACGGAGTCCGCGAGGCGGCGCCGAATGTCCGGCCTCACGATTATGCGGTCGACGACCACTTCGATCGTGTGAAGATTGTAGCGGGCCAAGGAGGGCGCTTCGTCCAGGAGATATTCAACGTCGTCGATCCTGACTCGCTGGAAGCCTTCGCGCCTGGCTTTGGCCAAGAGTTCCTTGTGTTCGCCCTTTTTGCCTCTGACGAGAGGGGAGAGTATCTCGATCTTCTCGCCTTCCGGGAGCGCGAGGATCGCCTCTATGATCTCCTCGGGAGTCTGGGGGGTGATGGCGGCGCCGCATTTCGGGCAGTGGGGGACGCCCAGCTGGGAAAAGAGAACTCTCAGATAGTCGTGGATCTCGGTCGCCGTGCCGACCGTTGACCTGAGGCTCGTGTTGCCCATCCTCTGCTGGATGGCGATGGCGGGGGAGAGGCCAATGATGCGGTCGACTTTCGGTTTCTGCAAAATGCCGAGGAACTGCCTGGCGTAGCTGGAGAGACTCTCCATGAAACGCCTCTGACCTTCCGCGAAAAGCGTGTCGAGCGCGAGGCTGGATTTTCCGGAGCCGGAAAGCCCCGTTATCACGGTAAGAGAATTGTGCGGAATATCGACGCTGATATTCCTCAGGTTATGTTCGCGGGCCCCTCGCACTGAGATCATGCTTTAAATCTCCCGGAGACATCCGACCTGACGGAATTTCTGATAGCGCTGTTCTTTTAATTCCTGAGGGGAAAGTTTAGCAAGTTCGTCGATATGTCTGAGCACGGCTTCTTTCAAAGAAGCCGCCATGGCTTTGTGGTCCCTGTGCGCGCCGCCAACCGGCTCTTCTATCACTTCGTCGGCGATGCCGAGTTTCTTGAGATCTCTGGCGGTGAGGCGCAAGGCGCTGGCCGCGTCGGCTGCACGCTTAGCGTCATGGAAAAGAATAGCCGCGCAGCCTTCCGGAGAAATGACGGAGTAATAGGAGTAGGAGAGCGCGAGAAGACGGTTGCAGACGCCGATTCCGATGGCGCCGCCGCTGCCGCCTTCGCCTATGACTACGGAGACGATGGGGACGGAGAGATCCATCATGTCGCGGAGATTTTCCGCGATGGCCTCGGCCTGGCCGCGCTCTTCGGCGCCGATGCCGGGATACGCGCCGGCCGTGTCGATGAGCGTCACGATCGGGAGACCGAAGCGGTCCGCCATTTCCATCAGCCTCATGGCCTTGCGGTAGCCCTCGGGATGGGCCATGCCGAAGTTGCGCTGGATGTTTTCCTTGGCGGAGCGGCCTTTCTGCTGGCCGATCAGCATGATCTTTCTGCCGCCCATGGTCGCGAATCCGCCGACCATCGCCTCGTCGTCCTTGAAGCGCCGATCTCCGTGCAGTTCCTGGAAATCCTCGCAGGCTAGCGCGACGTAGTCCAGCGTGTAGGGACGCTGGGGATGCCTCGCGATCTGGACGATCTCATAAGGCGTCAGCTTGGAATAGACTTCGGAGCAGAGGGCGTCTCGCTTTTTGATCAAGCCTTCGATCTCGGCGGAGGCGTCGACCTTGACTTCCTCGGAGTAGCGCTTGAGCTCCTCGATGTTCTTTTCAAGCTCGATTATCGGCTTTTCAAAATCGTAATAGAGCATGATCAGTCGTGGATGTGGACGACGGTGCCTTCTTTGACCAGAGAGTAGAGTTCCTCGACGTCCTCGTTTTTCATTCTCACGCAGCCGGCGCTCGAAGCTTTGCCGACGGTGTCGGGCTCCCAGGTGCCGTGGATGCCGAAGCCGGGGGAGCTGATGGCCATCCAGCGGGTGCCCAAGGCGTTCTCGGGATCGCCGTAGGGAATGGGCTTACTATTGTCCTTGTACCAGATGGGCTCTTTCTGCTTCAGATTGATAATGAAGTCGCCCCTCGGGGTGTTGTCGTTCTTGCCGGTGCCGACGGCGTAGCTCTTGAAGAAATTGGTCTGTCCGTTCCAGATCCTGTAAAGGCGCATCTTGAATTCCGGGATCGAGACGTCGATCAGATAATTCGAGAGGTCGATCCTGAGGCGCTGGTTGATCCTGATGCGGTCGGAATTCATCCTGTTTACGAAGAGGATGGAGTCGGAGCTCGTCTTATATTTTCTGGCGATGACGTTCAGAACTTCGCCGGAATGCACAACGTGGTTCGTAATGAAATCAAGCCTCGCCTCAAAGAGCTCGGCGAGGTTGCGGTCGCCGATGTAGGCTTCCGCCTGCTTGGCCTCGGCGCTTTCCGGGAAAGCGTCGATCAGAGCCTGGCGGGTCTCGTCGGCTTTTTTCTGGTCGCCCTTGGCGTTCGCGGCTTTCAACTCTTCAACCAAAAAGGAGCGGGAGGCTTCGTTTTTGGGATACTTTTCCCTGAAGGCTGCCTTGGCGGCTTCCTTGTCGCTCGCGAAAGAAATGAGCTCGTACTCAGCGCGGGCCTGGATGTCGGGATTGGAGTGGTTCTCAAGAACTTTTCTCCAGGTGTCCTCGCTGCTCTTGCCGAGCGCGGTCTCGCAGAGGGCCTGCTTATAGAGGGCGTCGGCCTTTGAGGCTTGGTTGTTGTCGTATTTGCGAACGGCTTTCTTGAAGACCGGCAGGGCGTCGCTGTAGCGCTTTTCCTGCAGGGCTTTCTCAGCCTCGGCCAATTTTTCCTCGATGGGCCTGCCGGTGGCCAGAAGTATGGCGACGGTGCCGGCGATGCCGAGAAGCACGACTATCAGAAAAACTTTTTTCATTACGTTCGTTTTCCTTTGCTAATTCTTAGTCTTTTTTGGATTTCTTCTGGGACTTCTGGTTCTTCTGATCCTTCTGATCCTTCTGACCCTTGGAGGGCTCTTTGCCCTTCTGGGCCTTGGCCTTCTTCTGTTCCTCGATGTCGCTGGCGACGGAGTCGGTGGTCAGGGTGTTGAAGACAAGATACGGGATGCGGTTGCGGAAGGTCTTGTAGTTGCTGCCGATGTCCTCGGCCTCGGCGGAATCTTCCTCATCCTTGGAATCGCCGTCCTTCTTGTCCTTCTTATCCTTCTTGTCCTTGTCATCCTTTTTCGGCTCGGTCTTCTTGCCCATGAAGGAGTCGCGGTGCAGACTGGCGAAATAGTTGTCGTAGTCTTTGTCAAAGTTGCGGTTCTGCTCTCTGCTCTTGCGCATGAGGTAGATCAGAGGCAGGGCGTCCCTGATGGAAAGATAATCGTAGATGGCCGCGGACTGGCGCAGATAGTAGTAAAGCTTGTAGTTGTCGGTGGGAGGGCCGTTTTTAGTGAACTGGTCGATGTTTATGATGGCTGATTTTTCCAGCGGGAGAGACTTGAACGGCAGGGCGCCGGACTTCATCTTGAGCAGCATGTCGTAGGTGACAGGCTTGTTCTGGAAAGTTTTGAGCTGGACCGGTCCGCCCTCCGTTATGACGGAGCTGAGGTCGCTGCAGTAGGCGGCGAAGCCGACGGTCAGGAACTCATTGACGGAGCCCTTGGAGTTCGTGATGGACAGGAATTCATCGAGGACAGCCGCGGCCACGGCGTAGGCGAAGGCCTCGCCGTTCCAGTCTTTGTTGATCGGCGTGAGATAGACGTAGAATTCCCTGTAGCCCTTGGCGGTGTAGACCGTCTGAACGGGAGAGTTCCTGAGTCCGGTGCCTTTCAGCATGGTCCAATCTTCGCTCTTGGTGACGAAGTAGACTTTGGCTCTCAGCTTGTTCAGCCAGTTGATGAAGTCGGTCATGACGAGCGCTTCGGTCGCCCTCTCGAAGGCGGAGTCGCCGGCCGAGAGGATCTGGTCTATGCCGTAGAACTCAGCGGTCTCGACTTCGGTCGCCTTGCCGTTTTTGGGGACCTTGCAGGTCTTGGGATAGATCGCGATGAAACGCGTGCTTTCGGCCACGGCCGGCTTCTGTCCCTTCATGGCGCTTTTCAGGCGCGAAGCGTGGTTGCTGTCGCCGAGCTTCGCGATTTTGATGTCGTTCTGGCGGAAGGCGGTGTAGGTCTTCTGAATGTCCTTGTCGTCAGTAATGGAGATCTTGTTGCAGTAGGAGCGGGCGCCGCGGTCGCTGCCGGCCTTGGCGTTCAGCCTCGCTATGTATTCTTTCCACTTCGGGCAGGTGAACTGGGGGCCCGCGGCGGCTTTGTCGGCGTCGGCCTGGGAAAGGGCGCCGGCGCCTTCCTTGGTGTTTTCCACGAGTTCTTTCTTGGCTTCTTCGTCAAGGGCTTCGGAAGCGGCTTCCGCGGCGTTGGACTGAACAGCCTGGGCGGCGCCTTCTGAAGCGTCTTCGGAATCGAATTCGGCGTCGGCGTCGGATCCGTCGTCCACAACTTCCTCGATGGCGTTGCCGTCTTCGTCGAACTGGACGTCCTCGTCGTCGAATTCCTCGTCGGCGAAAGCGACGGCGGTGGTCAGGGCGAGGGAAACAAGAAAGAGATAAAGGAGATTTTTCTTCATGATCGTGACCTCACTTAAGAGTTAGAGCTTTCAGTTTCGGGTTTGGCGTCCTCTTTGGGAGCGCTGGCTTCGGGTTCCGGTTCCTTTGCGGACTCCTCGGCTTTTTCAGGAGCTTTGGCTTCAGCCTCCGGTTCCTTCGCGGCTTCGGCTGTTTCGGGAGCGGCCTCGGCGGATTCGGGGGCGGCTTCAGCGCCCTCGGCGGGCTTGGCCTCGCCTTCCTCAGGAGCGGCTTCGCCGTTTTCTTCGGCGGCCTTCTTGGCTTCTTCCTTGGCCTTCTTGGCCTTTATGATGTCTTCCGTCATCTTTTCCTGAGTCATTTCATAGAAAAGACGGTTGGAAGCTTTTTCCAAAAACTTAAGATCGGCTTCGCCGACGACGACAACGTTGGTCGAGGGCTTCTGCTCCTTGACTTCCGTGCCTATGATGCCGCGCTGCATCTCGCAATAGGAAAGGCTGAATTCCTTGTCGAAGCTGCGTCCCTGGCTGAGGGCGCGGATGAGGCTCAGCATGCCCAGCGGGGACTCTTTCCAAAGTTTTTCCGCAAGGCCCCTGGTCTCGCGCAGGAAGTAATATCTCTGCTCAGGAAGCTGGGGGAGAGTCTGGGCGTCCTTGATCTCCGAGAAGGGGAGAAGGCGCTTGGCCTGCAAGGGCAGCATGATGCCCACTTTCGGCCTCTTGATCTTCTTGGCCTTGCCGCCGATGACGACTTCCCTAACCTGCACGGGGATGAAAGCCGGGGGAGCGACGCAGACTTCCAAGCCTGAGAGCGAGCCCGCCAAGCCTGTCATCATGAAGAGGGGGATCTTGGAGTCCGGGCGGCCGGAAAGCACGCGGCCGTATTCCTTGAGGATCTGCTCGTCGATGGCGTAGCAGAGCGTCTGGGGAACGTATTCGGCGCAGCTGGCGTCGTCGAGGATCGCGAATTCGCGGGAGACGTCGCTGGTGCAGTAGTTGGCGCAAAGTTGTTCGGCGGACTGCGGGTCTCTCAGCCTCAGCCACATGGCCTGGTTGGGGATGACGTAGATGCGGGCTGGATTGTCGGACCAGTCCATGAACTCGGCGACGATGAGTTTCTCAGTGGTGGCCACGTAGTTCGATTCGGCCGTGTCGAGGAGCATCTGCAGCCTTTCGACATTGGATACGCGCTTGGTCTTTTCCTCGACGACGGAGAGCGCGAAGCTCGGGCCGGTTATGATGAAGTACTCGCCGGTCAGGGATATTTCGGCGCCGTACATCTGGCGGAATTTCTTCGTCTTGGTGAACTCCACGGCGCGTTTGGGAATGGGGCTCTTGTCAGCGTTGGCGACGGTGTCGGAGTCGTAGAGACGGAAACGATTGTAGTATTCGTTCACGCCTTCCGGAGTGTCGAGACCGAAAAGGCGGGTGTAGAGCGTGATCGCCGTGCCGCTGGATTCGACCTGTCCTACGGTCTTTTTGACCTGCAGGACTTTCGGCGGCTCGTCATGGGAGGCGAGAAGCGCGCCGGAGAAGATAAGGACTAGGGTAAGAGCAATGACTTTTTTCATAATTTCCTCGCTTCGAGATTATTTATGATTTTCCCTAACGGAGTCTTCAATTCTATTTTACAATATTCCTGTGTGTCCGAAGCCGCCTTCGCCGCGGACGGTCTCTCCCAGGTCCGCTTCGCTGGAGCAGGGGATGACCGCAGCCCTTTCCACCCTCTGGACGACGAACTGCGCTATGCGCATGCCGCGGGTGACGGCGAAAGGTTCTTTTCCAAAGTTTATCAGGATGACGCGGATCTCTCCTCTGTAGTCGGAATCCACGGTCCCGGGGCCGTTGACGACGCCTATGCCGTGCTTGGCCGCCAGCCCGCTTCTCGGCCTGACCTGTATCTCGTAGCCCAAGGGAAGAGCGGCCTTGAGCCCGGTCGGGATCATGGAAAATCCTCCGGGCTCAAGAACGATGTCCTCCTTGTTGGCCGCGCAGACGTCCAGTCCGCTGGAACCTTCGGTCTGGTAGCAGGGCAGGGGCAGGTCTTCCGTTCCCGGAAGCCTGAAGAAGCGGACGCTGACGGAATTATCAGGCATTGTCGTCCTGATTGTCGTCTCTCTGCGGGCGGCGGGGGCGTCTTTCCTCGCGGCGGGGTCTTCCGCCTTCGGAGCGGCCGCGGCGCTCGCTGTCCTTTTGACTGCGGCTCTTGACCTTCGTGGGGTCAAAAGGCTCGTCAAGGTGCTTCATGGTAAGGTTGACGCGGCCCTTGTCGTCGATCTCGATGACGCGCACGTCGACCTCGTCGCCTTCTTTCAGGACGTCTTCGATCTTCTCGACGCGCTCGTCCCTGATCTCGCTGATGTGGACCATGCCTTCGACGTCGGGAAGGATCTTCACGAAGGCGCCGAAGCTCATGAGCCTCGTCACCGTGCCGTGGTAGATCTTGCCGATCTCGGCGGTCGCCATCATAGCTTCGACGATCTCTTTGCCCTTCTGGGCGATCTCAAGGGAGTCGCCGGCGATCTGGACGGTGCCGTCGTCTTCGATGCTGATCGTGGTGCCGGTCTGTTCCTGGATGGCGCGGACGTTCTTGCCGCCGGGGCCGATCAGGGCGCCGATCTTGTCGACCGGGATCTTGATCGTCAGGATCTTGGGAGCCAAGGGCGAGAGTTCCGGCCTAGGGGCGGGCAGTTCCTTGGCCATGATGTCAAGGATACGGAGCCTGGCGCTGCGGGCTCTTTCGAAGATCGCGGGCAAAAGATCGACGGGGAGGCCTTCCACTTTGAGGTCGACCTGGACGCCGGTCACGCCTTTCTTGGAGCCGGCCACCTTGAAGTCCATGTGTCCGTAGTGGTCCTCGTCGCCGACGATGTCGGTGATGAGGGTGTATTCGTCGTCATCAGCCACCAGACCTACGGAGATGCCGGCCACCGGGGCGTCGATGGGGACGCCGGCGTCCATAAGGGACAGGCAGCCGCCGCAGACGCTCGCCATGGAGGAAGAGCCGTTGGATTCCGTGATGTCGCTGGTGATGCGGATGGTGTAGTCAAAATTCTCGGGAACGAGGAACTTCAGGCTGCGCTCGGCAAGATTGCCGTGGCCGATCTCGCGGCGGCCGGGGCCTCTCAAGGGCCTGGCCTCGCCGACGGAGTACGGCGGGAAGGTGTAGTGCAGCATGAATTTCTTCTGCGATTCGCCGGACAATCCTTCGATGCCCTGGGCGTCGTCGGCCGTGCCGAGAGTTAAGGTAACGAGCGCCTGCGTCTCGCCTCTGGTGAAGAGGGCGGAGCCGTGGCAGCGGGGGAGAAAGCCTGTTTCGCAGGTGATGGGGCGGATCTCGTCGAGGCCGCGTCCGTCAACTCTGTGGCCTTCGTTCCTGATGAGCTTCCTCAAGCAGACGCCGGTCAGGTCCTCAAAAGCCACGTTCAGGGCGATGACGTTTTCCTCGGCGCATTCCTCTATAGCCTGGACTTCCTCGACGTAAGCTTTCCTGAGCTCGGTGAGCTTGTCGTTGCGTTCGGCTTTGCCGGTGATCTTAAGGGCTTCCGTGATGCGGTCGCGGTAGCTCTCGCAGACGGACAGGGCTTTTTCGCCGGCTTTGATGTGAGTGTATTCGCGCTTCACGACGCCGATCTTGGCGGCCAGTTCGTCCTGGGCCTTGATGAGGGGCTGGAGCTCCTTGAAGGCGTAGGCGATCGCTTCGGTCACGTCGGCTTCGGGGGCCTGCTTGGCTTCGCCTTCGATCATTACGACCTTGGTGGCGGAGCCGGCGACCACGAAGTCGAGGGACGCCTTGGCGCGCTGCTCGTCGTTCGGGTTTATGATAAGTTCGCCGTCGACCTTGACGACGCGTACGGCCGCCAGCGTGCAGGCGAACGGGATGTCGGAAACGGCGACGGCCGCGGAAGCGGCGGTCACGGCCATGGTGTCCGGGTCAACGTCGCGCTTGGCACTGAGGACCTGGAGCATGATCTGCACCTCGTTGTAATAGTCGGCCGGGAAGAGGGGACGCATGGGCCTGTCGATGCAGCGCATGGTAAGTATCTCTTTGTCCGTGGGACGGTTCTCGCGTTTCATGTATCCGCCGGGGAACTTGCCTACGGCCGGGAAGCGTTCACGGTAATCGACTGTCAAAGGAAAGAAATCGGTATCCTCTTTAACTTCGTAAGGGGAGACGGCGGTCGCCAGCAGCACTAGATCATCGTAGCTTAAAATAACGGCGCCGTGGGCCTGGCGGGCGATGCGGCCGGTCTCGATCTTGAGCGTTTTGCCCAAAAATTGCGTTTCTACTTGGGAAACCATAAAAAAAAGACTCCAAACATTAATTAAAGTTTAAACGCGCGGGCCTAAAACTGACCAGGCCCGCGCGTTGCCCGTAATTACTTACGGATGTTGAGCTGTTCAAGCAGCGCTTTGTAGCGGTCTTCCGCCGTGGCGCGCAGATAATCGAGTAGTTTCCTGCGCTTGGCGACCAGCTTCAAAAGGCCCCTTCTGGAGTTGTTGTCCTTCGGGAACTGTTTGAGGTGCTCCTGGATGTGGGAGATACGCTCCGTCATGAGAGCGATCTGGACGTCGGAGGAACCCGTGTCCTTGTCGTGCAGAGCGAATTTCTGCATGACTTCCTGCTTGCGTTCAACTGTGATAGGCATATTTGCCTCCTTTATGTTGGCGCCCCTTTTGGGACGCAATACACCCCACTCTAAGCCAACAACCAGATGTTAACCGAGGATAGGGCAAAAAATATTCTTCTTAATTTATTGTGTTGTAGGATTGTATCAAAAGAGGCGGTAAATTGCAACGAGGCCTTCCGGAGCCGTCGGCCAGGCGCGCCTCGAGTCGGCATACTTGAACACAGAAAGGTCTTTTGGTATTATAAACGAATAGAATTAATTTTGCCTTAAATTTCGGGCAAAGACTGTCCTCGTAGCTCAGCAGGATAGAGCGACGGTTTCCTAAACCGTAGGTCGCCGGTTCGAATCCGGCCGAGGATAGTCTCCGGGATTTGACCGGCAAAGAGATCAATTAACACAATCTCCGCATTTTTTAGGAGCAATATGGCTGGTTTATCAAAAAAGGAGCTGCGTCACGACGCGGTGCATGAAGAACTCGAGAAGATCACGGTAACCGTGGTGAAAAAACGCAATTCCATTCTTTTGGGAATATTGATACTGCTCGTCATCTGCGTGGCGGTCTTTCAGATCATCAACAACAGGACCACAAAGAAAGCCAACGCCGAGAACAACCTGGCCAACGCCGGGACCAACACCGTGGCTTTGGCCGAGATCCCCAACAAGTACCCCGGGACCCACGGCGCCAAGAGCGCTCTCCTGAGGCTGGCCGCCGAAGCGGCTTCCTCGACGAACTACGCGCTGGCCAGGGACTACTACACCAGAGTCGCGAAGGAATATCCCAATGACGAGTACGCCGACGCCGCCTGGCTCTCGGTGGCCCGCTGCTACGTCGGCGAAGGCGACTACGATCAGGCCGTCACCATTCTCAACGAGAAACTGATGAAGGGAGAGCACGCCCAGAACGCCAAATATCTGCTCTTCAAGATCTACGCCCTGCAGGGCAAGGACGAGGAAGCGCTAGCCGTCGCCAAAGAACTGGAAGACCTCAAGGATTCCCCTCTGGTCGAAGACATCGCCTACTCTATGTGGCGTAAGAACGGGAACTACCCCGAAGAGGCCGCGCCCGAGGCCGAAACCGAAGCTGAAAGCTCAAAGTAATTTGAAAGACCGATAAATATTTCCCGCAAGGAGACTCATATGAAATCTCAATTATTGCGCAGCATTACCGTAACCGGCCTTCTGGCGGTCTTCTGCCTGGCCGCCGTGTGCGAAGAAAACGCCGGTCAGACCGCCTCTTCGCTGTTCCAGCAAGGCGTCACGGCCTATGAAACGGGCGACTATTCCGGCGCTCTAAAACTTTTCCGCAAGATGCAGGAAGATTTCCCGCGCTCCGCCAGAGCCGTGAGAGGCTGGGAATATATCGCTCTCTGCGAAAACAAGCTCGGCGATCCGTACGCGGCTTTCGAAGCTTACCAGCAGATCTTCGACAACCACAAGGAATTCACCAGGATGGATGTCATCATCCGCAACCAGATGAGGATCGGCAGCCATTACCTGGAATACAAGCGCTATTCCGTGGCTGAGAAGATCTTCTCCCAGATCCTTGAGAACGCTCCCTTCGGAAACGACGCCGCCCTTGCCCATTACTCGCTCGGCATGACGGAGTACTACCTCAAGAAGTTCGGCGCCGCCAGGGAATCTTTCGAGGCTGTCCTGCAGAATTTCCCGACCTCGCAGCTGGTCGACGACTCGGCCTTCATGCTCGGCATAGTCGATTCCGCGGCCGCCGTTGAAGCCGACTACGACCAGACCTCCACCGACCGCGCCATCGCCAGTTTCCGCAACTACATCAGGGAATTCCCGACGGCCGACCGCGTCGGCGACGCCCAGCAGCACATCCGCGCGCTCAGAGACCGCAAGGCCCAGTCCCTCTACGACCAGGCTTATTACTACGATTATTCCGGCCACGCCAAGTCCGCCATCATGCACTACGAGCTGCTCGTCTCCGAGTATCCCGACACGGACTGCGCCGACAAGGCGAAAATGCGCCTGGCCGCCCTCAAGGGCGAACCGGTCCAGGGCATGCCGAAAGACAAGGTGACTTACGTCGATCCGACCCCGGACGCCGGCCCCGTCAGCTCCCAGAAAGAGCAGGACGAATCCGTCAGGTCCTTCAAGAGCAATGACAGCGACGCTTTCGGCACCCCCAAAGCCTCGAGCGCTCCCTTCGACGAGAACCGTCAGATCGCCAGCTCCTCCTCGACTCCGGAGATCACCAGCAGCGGCAGCGCTTTTGACAGCGACAGCAACCCCAACTATCCCCTGAAGAAGGATCCCGCCAAGACGGAAGACCAGCGCGTCGAAAGGACGGCTGCCCTCGGCACCTCCAGCTCCACGATGGCCTCCACCGGCGACGATTGGCGCCAGAACCAGTCCCGCCAGGTGATGAACGCCTACATGCAGGACCCCGGCAAAAAGCAGGAACTGACCTCCTTCATGAAGGAAGAGTATGAGAAGGAAGCCCAAGCCCAGCAGGCCAGCGACGCGCTGCTCAAGCTCTACCAGCGCAGCAACCCCGACGCTGTTCCTCCTCCGGTCAACGAAGTCTCGGCCTCAAAGTACGTCAAGGAACAGGTCAAAAAGGAAGAAAAGCCTTTGAGCGAGACCGTGGTCACCGAGATCAGAAAAGAAGAATATGAGACCAAACCGGTCCAGAAAATAGAGAACGTCTGGGCGCCCGTGCCCGGAACGGAAGTGAAGACGCAGCCTGTCTCACAACCTGTGCAGACCGTTGCCGTCACGGAACCGCCGCGCGTTTCCGAACCGACTTTCACCGCTCCTGTCAAAGAAGCCCCGAAGCCCTCCATGACCCAGCCGACGAGCCGCGTCCAGTCTTCCAACTGGCAGACGATCTCGCAGGCTGAGAATTTCGACGAAGTCGTGACCAGCGATCCTCCCAAATACAGCACGGTCTCCTCGTCCGAACTGGCCGGCTACAACGCCAGCAGCTCCGTCGTCGTCTCCGCGCCGCCGAAAGCCAGCTACACCGCCACCGGCTCCGCCCCTGTCTTCAGGGATGTTTCCGGCAACGTCTCCGGCACGACCACGGTCATAGAGAGCAAGCCCGTGGTTTCAATGTCCGCGCCCGTCAGCGAGCCCACCGTGAAAGTGACCGCCAGCGTCAGCAAGCCCAGCTTTGAAGTGGTCACTCCGGAACAGCCCAAGGCCCAGCTTTCGACCGCCAGCGTCACGGCGGAAGTCAAAGAGAATCCCGCCGACGAACTGGTGAACAGCATTATCCCTGTCCAGACCGAACCGGTGGAACAGAACATCACTATCAACGTCACGACCAACACCGGTCTCAGAGTGACCAGGGAAGTCAAGAAGCCGGCCTTCGAAGAAGAAAAGCCCAAAGCTGAAGAGCAGCCCGTCAAGACCACGACCGGCGTGACAGTGACGGACGAAGAGCTCGTTTCCGTCCTGCCCAAGGGACTCACGGAAGAAAACAACGACCTTAACAAGGACGCCATCGTGAAGGCTCCCGAAGGCACGAAGATCCGCACCATGCCGGAAGCCGGCCGCGTCTCCACCGCCATCAGCCAGGAACAGTACCAGAGAACGGTGGAAGACAAGAACGTGAAGGACTATTCCAGCGAGACGACGCTGATCAACAACTACAAGAAAGCCTACTCCCTGGTGCAGAAAGCCGAGTCTTACCAGAATCAGAACGATTCTGTCAACGCCCGCTTCTATTACGGCCAGGCGCTGGACGCCTTCACCGCCCTGAAAGCGCAGGCTCCTCCCAACTGGCGCCACATGGACGTCCTCGACACCCGCATCCAGAAGTGCCGTGAGGAACTTCACCGCATCGACTAAAGGTGACAAACATGAAATTATTCCCACTTATAGCCGGAGCGCTCCTTCTCACCCTTACGACCGGGTGCGAGAGGGATCATTCCGCCGACGCGCCGATCACCGTGCTGGGTTACACGCTCGGCTCTCCGCAGCGCGAGGACAACATCAAGAAGCTGCACATTCCGCGCATCTCTTATGTCCCCGACAAAGTCAATGAGCCGCACCTTCTGATGGAAGTCACGAACCAGATCATCAGCGAGTTCACGAAAGAGCAGACCTACGAAGTGGTGCCGACCGCCGAAGAGGCTGACGGCGAACTGAGAGTCCAGCTCGTCGATCTGAACTTCAGGCCGACGCAGTTCGTGGACAAGACGCAGAACGCCAACGCCGCCGGCGTGGCCACGGCCTTCAGGGCGATCGTCTACGCCAACATCACGATGTACGAGTACCAGGACGGCGAGCCTGTCGCCATCTGGAGCAGAAGCAGAGTGAGGGGCAAATACGACCTCCTGACGACCGACGACATCTCCCAGACGCGCCACCAGGCCATCCTTCTGGCTTGCGCGGACCTCGCCCAGCATATCTGCGAGCAGGCGGTCGAGCGCTGGTAATTTGAAAACAAACAACAAATAAAATAAACAAAATAAAATAAGGAGACAAACATGTCTAAAGAATGCGATATCTGCGGCAAGAAGCCCTCTGTCGGCAAGAAGATCATCCGTCACGGTATTCCGAAAAAGAAAGGCGGCATCGGTCTGCACACCACCGGCATCTCCGTCCGTCGTTTCATGCCGAACCTTCAGAAGGTCCGCGTCAGAACTGAAGACGGCACCGTTCTTACCGCCACCGTCTGCGCCCGCTGCATCCGCTCCGGCAAAGTAACGAAGGCCTAAGAACCAACTTATGTCCCTCAACGTTGGGATAATTCCGGCGCGCTACGCGTCGACGCGCTTTCCCGGCAAACCCCTGAAATTATTGAGGGGCTTGCCGGTAATAGCCCACGTCTGCGCCGCGGCGTCTAAAGTCAGGAATCTTTCCCGCGTTTACGTCGCCACCGACGACGAAAGGATCGCCGAGGCGGTCGCGCACTCAGGTCACACTGCCATCATGACCAGAAGCGATCACTGCTGCGGGACGGACAGGATCGTCGAGGCTCTGGGAAAACTTGACGTTACTCCCGACATCGTCGTCAACATCCAGGGCGACGAGCCTTTGATCGACCCCGCTGCCGTTGAAAAGGCCATTGACGCCCTGGAAGGATCCGACGCCGACTGGTCCACGCTCGTCTATCCCGTGAGCAGAGAAGAGGCCCAGAATCCCAACAAGGTGAAGGTCGTTCTCGACCAGAAGGGGAGAGCGCTGTATTTTTCCAGAGCGCCCATACCTTATCCCAGGGACGACTTCAAGGCCTCGTATTTCGCCCACATCGGGCTTTACTGTTATAAAAGGGAAGCTCTCTTGAGTTTCGCTAAAATGCCCGCCTCTCCTTTGGAGCAGAGCGAAAAGCTCGAGCAGCTGAGAGCGCTCGAGAACGGCATGAGAATAGTCTGCGTTAAAGTGGACGGCGCGGCTCCCGGCATAGACACTCCGGAAGACCTGGCCGCCACGGAAGAGATATTAAAGAATAGGGAAAGATCCTGATGACGGAAAACAAATACGATATCAGCGTCAGCGCCAAGCCGGAAAAAATTGCCACGCGCAAGGTCAGGATCGCGTCTTTCACGGCTGGCGGCGGAGAGCCGCTTTTCTTCATGGCCGGCCCCTGCGTGATAGAAAGCCCTGACAAAGTTATGGAAGAAGCCTTCGCGCTGAAAAAGATCGCGCAGGAAAAAGGCTTCTCCCTTGTTTTCAAAGCGAGTTTTGACAAAGCGAACCGCACTTCGGTCAACAATTTCCGCGGCCCCGGATTGGAAAAGGGATTGGAGATACTCGCCGAAGTGAAGAAGGAAACGGGCCTGCCGATCGTGACGGATGTGCACGAGAGCTGGCAGGTGGAGAAAGTGGCCGCCGTCGCGGACGTCATCCAGATCCCGGCTTTCCTCTGCCGTCAGACCGACCTTCTCGTCGAAGCCGGACGCAGCGGCCGCGTTATAAACATTAAGAAGGGCCAGTTCGTGGCTCCCCAGACCATGGCGCAGGCCGTGGCGAAAGTCGCTTCCACCGGCAATGAGAAGATCATGCTGACGGAAAGGGGCGCCGCTTTCGGCTACGGCAACCTCGTGGTCGACATGCGCGGACTTATGGTCATGCGCCAGATAGGCGTGCCGGTCATCTTCGACGCCACGCATTCCGTCCAGCTGCCCAGCGGGCAGGGGACTTGCTCCGGCGGCGACAGAACGTTCGTTCCTCTTTTGGCCAGAGCCGCCGTGGCGGCCGGCGTGGACGGCGTTTTCATGGAAGTTCACCCCGACCCCGACAAGGCGCTCTGCGACGGCCCGAACAGCTGGCCGCTCGCGAAGTTCGGAGCGCTCACCGAAATGCTTATGAAAGTTGACGGCTGCGTCAACGGAGAATAGATATGGATCATCTTACCGTAGCCAGAAATGTCCTGAAACTGGAAGCCCGCGCCATAGACGACGTCTCCAGCAGGCTCGACGAATCCTTTTCCAAGGCCGTTGAACTGATGTACGCCTGCAAAGGGCGCGTGATCGTCCTCGGCATGGGAAAATGCTTCCACATCGCGAGGAAGATCGCGGCGACTTTAGCCTCGACAGGCACTCCCGCCTTCGCGATCCATCCGGGCGAAGCCTTCCACGGCGACCTCGGCATGGTCATGAAAGGGGACGTCGTGCTGGCTCTCAGTAACAGCGGCGAGACCAGCGAAGTTACGGCCATTCTCCCTTGTCTCAGGCAGAGGGGAGCCAAGCTTATCGCCATGACCGGCCGCAAGGATTCCACGCTCGCGAAGGCGGCCGACGAATTCATATCCTCTTATGTTCCCAAGGAAGCCTGCTCCTTCGGCATGGTCCCGACCTGCTCTTCCACGGTTCAGCTGGCCCTTGGCGACGCGCTCGCCATGGCGCTGGTTGAGAAACGCAACTTCACGGAAAAGGATTTCGCCATGCTGCATCCGGGCGGCGCCTTAGGCCGCAAGATGATGAAAGTCGAGCAGCTGATGAGGACTGGAGAACGCCTTTGCAAAGTCAGCCCCGACACCATCGTGCGCGACGTGGTCGTACTTATGACGAAGACCAAGAACGGCGCGGCCTGCGTGGTCGATTCCGACGGCAAACTCTGCGGCTTCTTTACGGACGGCGATTTCCGCCGCACCATGCTGAACGATCCCGAAGCCATCATGCAGCCCGTGTCTACGGTCATGATCAAGGAACCGTACACCATCACTCCCGGATACCTTGCTTCGGAAGCCGCCGAGATCATGGGCGGGACGGTGAAGAAATTCTCCCAGCTGCCGGTGGTCGACGAGAACGGAAAACTGCTCGGCCTCCTGGACGACGACGAACTTATAGGAATGTAAAAATGCCCCACTGGCAAGACAAAAATCCCACTCCGGAACAGATAGCCACGCTGCGCTCCATCAAAGCCATCGCGGTCGACATCGACGGCGTCATGACGGACGGCGGCATCATCTACGGGACCGCCGGCATGGAACTGAAGCGTTTCGACTGCAAGGACGGCCTAGGCGTCAGACTCTGGCTGAAGGCGGGGTATGACTTCGCGGTCATCACGGGGCGGGAATCCGTCGCCGTCAGCGAACGCGCGCAGGATTTCGGCCTGAAATACGTCTACCAGAAATGCGGCGACAAGGCGGAAGTCTTGAAGCGCTTTTCCAGCGAATGCGGCGTTCCCTTAAGCGAGATCTGCGTCATCGGCGACGACATCATAGACATCCCCATGATGCGCAAGGCGGGTCTTCCCGTGGCGGTGGGCGACGCGTCTTATGAAGCGAAGGAAGCGGCCCAGCTGGTTACTCTGAAAGCCGGAGGAAGAGGCGCTGTCAGAGAAGTGATAGAATATATTTTGAAAGGTCAGTCCCTTTGGGAAAAAGTCATAGCCGATTATTATGCTTAAGCTGCTCATCATAGTTTTGCTTCTCGCGTCTCCGCTTTTGGCGGAGGAGAAGGCCCCCGCGAAAACGGCGGTCGCGGCCACTCAGAACGTCAAGTCCGGCAACAGCCGCGACGAGATGCTCGACGAGATGGAGATGCTTGACGGCGTGACGGTGATGGAAGTTGACGAGACGGGCGACCGCCGCTGGGTCCTGGAGGGCTCCAGCGCCAAACAGTCGGAAGGCTCGAAGATCCGCGTCTATGACGTGATCGTGACGCTCTTCAGGCGCGACGGCACGGTCGTCAAGCTCCTGACGGAATACGCCGACGTCAACAGGGAGACCGGAGAAATTGAAACGGACAAGACCGTCCAATTGCTGGACGGCGACAGAGTGATAAAAGGGCGCGGCCTCTACGTCATCTACACCAAGGAAAAGAAGGAATGCAAGCTTTTCCATGATGTTGAGATCAAGGCCAAAGTGGAGAAAAACAGCATAGAAGTTTTCAAAGCGGGGAAATGATCATGAAGCTCAAAGCGTCTGTATTCATACTTTTGTGCGCGGCGCTCTCCCTCTTCGCGAAGGAAGAAGGCAAGAGCGACGTCACCATCAATTCCGATGAACTGAAATACTCCTTCGAGGAGAACACGGCTTACTTGAGGGGACACGTCGTCGTGACCGACGGCGAGCGCAAACTTACGACCGACAACGCGACCGTCTATTTCGAGGATGACAAGAAGGGCGGCGACCAGGCTGTTGAGGAGCTTGGCTTGAAGGGCGTGGACGGCTTTTCGCGCGTCGTGGCCGTCGGCAACGTGCACGTCGTTTTCAACGACCAGACCAACACCAAGACGGAGGTCATCGCCGACCGCGGCATTTGGGAAAAAGCCCAGAACAAGGTCATCATGACCGGAGGGCCGCCCATTGTCCGCAACGGCTCCAATTATATCCGCTGCCGCCGCCTTACGGTCGACCTTCTTAAGGCCAAGTGCGATTTCGAGTCTCCTGAGATCATTCTTACGCCCTCCAGCGAAGACAAGGAAAAATTCTTATTCTAAAAGGGAACGCTCATGTCTAAAAAAATCTTTCTGATATTGGTCCTTCTCCTGTGCGGAACGCTTTTCGCCGAGGATGGCAGCGGACGCGTGATGATCACGGCCGACTCCACCACCATGGAGACTAACGGGACCTTCGTCCTCACCGGCAACGTCAAGCTTACGTCCGTGGACGCTTTCGGCACGGCCGCCAACCGCATCACGAACGTTTCCGTCAGGGCCGACAAAGCCATCGTCTACCAGGATCAGTCGACGCACGACATCGGCAAGATCGAGGCTTTGGGCAGAGTCCTCATCCGCACTTCGCAGGGGACTGTCACCGGCCAAAAGCTGACCTATGACGCCGGCAAAGACACTTTCAGGATGACCGGGGAACCCATCATGCGCGACCTGAGGGGCAACACCGCTTCCGGCTCCGCCATCACCTGGGACAACCGCCACAAGAAGCTCAGCCTGGACGACGGCGCCCGCATTACCCTGAACATCCAGGACGGGAAGCTCAGGCTTCCCAACATCAAGGAGGAAAAATGAGCGGAGACTTCACGCCGCCGAATGACGCCGTCCTTTACACCGAAAAGCTGGTCAAGACTTACAACCAGCGCAACGTGGTCAAAGGCGTCAGCATCCATGTCAACAAAGGCGAGATCGTCGGTCTTTTGGGCCCCAACGGCGCCGGCAAGACGACGACCTTCTACATGATAGTGGGCATCATCCGTCCCAATTCTGGAAGAGTGGTCTTCCAGGGCAGGGACATCACCAACGACCCGATGTGCGACCGCGCCCAGCACGGCATCGCTTATCTGGCGCAGGAGCCTTCCGTTTTCAGGCGCATGACGAGCTTCGAGAACATCATGGCGATTATGGAAACGCTGCCCATGAAAAGGGACGAGATGAAGAAGAGATCCTATGAGCTCTTGGAAGAGCTCGGCATCTCGAAACTCGCCAAGAGCAAGGCCTACACGCTTTCCGGCGGCGAACGCCGCCGCCTCGAGATCGCCCGCGCGCTGGTCACGAGCCCTTCTTTGATCCTTCTCGACGAACCTTTCTCCGGCGTCGACCCGATCGCCGTGGCGGACGTCCAGCAGATCATCAGGGAGCTGAAGCACCGCGACCTGGCCATTCTGATCACCGACCACAACGTCAGGGAGACGCTCTCCGTGACCGACAGGGCTTATCTTATCAACCAGGGCGAGATTCTTATAGAAGGCTCCGCCGACAAGCTCATCAACGATCCGGAAGCCCGCAGGATCTACCTCGGCGAAGATTTCAGGATCTGATTTTTTCTGTAAAATTCGAGAAAATTTTCAACGCCCCGTTCGCATGTTCGAACGGGGCGTTTTTTTGCTAAAATATAAATATGTGTGTTTTATATATAAAAATCAGGGAAGTTTGACATGAAGAACCTTTGCTTGTTTTTGGCTTTGGTCTCGCTTTCAGTTTTGGGAGCGGAACGCGTCATCGATATCACGCCTATTCCGGAGAATCAGATCAACTCCGAGATCTCCAAAGAGCAGAGCGCGACTTTCGCGGCGGAAGTGATGGCGCTCAAACTGGGCGACAAGCTGGTCATCAAAACTTCCAGGACCACCAGCCTGACCGGCACGGTCTCGCGCTCGTACATGGACGTGAATTTCGTGGAAGTCAGATCGGGCTTTCTGGACGACAGGCTCGGGCACTTCCGCATGACCTGGGACGACGACGCGGTGGTGGGCAGAGTCTACGACACCATGAAGCCTGAAAGCTACGACATTGTGAAAAAGATCGGCAACCACCCGGTCACCATCGACAGGCTGGACGTCAACGCTTTCAACAAGAAATATCCTCTTGCCTGCGGCAACGACGAATTCGAGCATGAATGCGAGATCAACGCTGGCATGGTGGCCGCCAACTACGATCAAAAGGACGATCCCGCCATCTGGAACGACGGAGTTATGGTGACGCAGACCTTCCTGGTCATGTACACCTTCAACACGTCACGGCATCTCAAGGACCGCGGCGGCATCAACAACCACATCGCGCAAGGGCTTGAGCTGGGCAACCTCTGCCTTATCACGAGCGGCGTGCCCTGCACGCTTGTCCTGGGCCACAGCGAGGGCGTCGACTACGTCAGCCAGGGCAACGGAGGCCAGGACCTCGGAGCTTTGGGCAGCAACCGGAAGCCTTTCCACAATGTCAGGAATCTCCAGTGCCACTACGGCTGCGACATCCGCACCATCGTGCCGGAAATCAGCAACTACGGCGGCTTGGCCTATGTTGCCAGCACGGCCTCGGGCATGTACGACAAGGACGCCTCGCACATGGTCCACGTGGACTACATGGCCTGGCACAGCTGGATCCACGAGATCGGCCACAACATGGGCGGCCAGCACGCCATCGAGCAGGATTACAGCGCCGGCCCGGAATCGGGCGGTCTTTTCGGACATTCCGTGGGCAGCTTCTACACCCTTCGCGGCGACGACTCTTACGGCAGCATCATGAGCTACGCCGGGCACCGCACCGACAATTTCTGCGACACCAACGCCTTCATCGAGGGAACGCCCCTGGGCGTGGACGGCCGCCGCAACGTGGCCAGGACCTGGAAGAAGATCAGGAAGTACGCCGCCAACTATCTCGCCAAGCCCAAGCCTTCCCGCATCTACGCGGAGGAAAGCTTCAACTACAAGCTGGACGATTCGCTTATGTGGCAGGAAGGCGGCAGCGGCTGGTGGGAGCCCTGGTGGACCTGCTCCAACAAAGTTTTTCAGATCACGGGCGGCCTTTCTTATCCCGGACTCCATTGCAGCGGCAACGCGGTCTACTGCGACACCTGGACCAGCAACGCCATCTCTAGGTGCGGCGGCAACGATCCTTCCTGCTGCGACCTCAGGATGCCCTTTATCAACAACAGGACAAACAAGCCCTTGTGGTTCTCCTGCCTCATCAGCCGCCAGAACAGTGATCCGAATTTCTTCGGCGTGGGCTTGGGACGCAATCTGCGTTTCGCCAAGCGCGCCGATACGGACGAGATCTATTTGAACGGCATTCCTACGGGCGTAACTATGCCGCCCTTTTCCACCAACCTCTTCCTTGTGAAAGTCGACATAGACGCAAGCAAGGTCTACTTCTGGGTGGATCCCGACATTGCGTCCGAGCCTGACGTTTCCACCGCCCAGGCCAATTTCAGCTATTACGCGACCTACACTCTCAACAGGGTGATCATAGAAGGCCGCAAGGGCGCCAAGTTCATCGTGGACGAAGTGAGGCTGGGCCGCAGCTTCGAGGAAGTGGTGGTGGCGCAGCATCCCCAGGAACCCAAGCTTACTGAAGGGGAGAACGATCTCACCTTCTCATTCCTCGGCGTGCCCGGCGAATACGACATTTATAGAAGCGAGAGCGAGGTGCTTTCCGACAGAGTGAAGATCGCGACCGTTACCAGCGAGGGCGGACGCTATTCCTACGTCGACGACGCGCCCCGCGATACCGTCTGGTACTACATGGCCGCGCCCAAGGACGCCGAGAGCGAATGGCTCTTCACCACGCCTGTCTCGGGACTTCTCGGAAGCTTGACTCAGATACCCGAGCCAAACGGACCCTACGTGGTGGGCCAGAGCCAGACCAACTATTTCTCGGCCAAAGGCTCCAAGGGCTGGGAGAGCGCCTTCAGATGGCAATTGCGCGGCACGCAGTCGCAGATGAAGACCAACAACATGTACTACGCCTACATGTCCACCTTCACGCCCGGGACCTACGACGTCACGCTTCTCATGCGCTCCTGCCGCCGCCCCTATGACGGCATCGTCACGAACTACACGACTCTCACCGTCACCAACTCCTATCCGCACGTGAGCATAGAAATGATCAGGGGCGACAATATGGCCAAGCGTCCTCTGACCTTCAGGGCCAGTCCCTGGGACCCCGGCACCAACGACGTATTGGAAGTCCGCTACCAGGCTGACGCCTCAAAAGAATGGACGGACTGGAGCCGGAACTATGAGTTCGTTCATACCTATGAGACTTCCGGCGATCATCTCCTGAAGTGCCAGGTCAGGGACAACTACGGCGCCGTCTCGGAAACGGAACTTCCCCTGGTTATTGAGACAGCGCGGGCCATTCCAAGTTTCGAGGATAACATAGTGATCCCGCCGGGCGAGGACCACTACTTTTTCACGCTGCGCAACCTTGGAACGGAACCTTACGAATACGAGATCGAATATACGACCGATCCCACTTATTTCACGGTCACGCCGGAATCCGGCACGGTCGACGCCCACGGGCGCTCGCTGCTCATCAGGTTCAACCGTATCGAAATTAAGGATACCGTCGGCTTGGTCGTCAATTTCAACGTCGTCATAGGCGGGGAAAGGACCACGGTCAAATTGACTTTCCCGGCGGGCAAAAGAGCGCATTTGGCGATCAACGGCAACTTCGATCTTTTCGAGGGCGACGCTTTGAAGCTGAACAATTTCGGCTCCCGCGGATGCGACAGTTACCGCTGGCTTCTGGACGGCGAATTTATAAGCGGGGCGGGAGCGGTGGTCTATCAGGACGGCTTGGAAAGCGGCGGGCATTCCGTGGTCCTGGAAGGGTACAATGTCAAAGGGGAACTGGCCGCCTCCGTCACGAATAATTTTGATGTCTCGCCCTATATGCCCTCCGTTTATCTCACTGAATTCAACAAGATGGGCAGCAGCGTGACCGTCTGGCCGAGAATGGCTTCCTTCAGGGAGGGCATGCTGATCCGCTTCGACTGGGGTGAGGGCGCCGGCTATACGACCTGGCAGGAACTCAGAGAGGATTCCAAATTCACGCATGAATTCGCTCATACCGGAGACCACCATGTGAAGTGCGAGGTGAGCCTGGGAGAACTCAGGGGACACGCTTCCTTGTTGTTCAGGCCCGACCGCGAGCTCTATTACCAGGCCAGGATAAAGGAAAATTCCTCCGACGAGATCACGGTCTCCGCCGGCGAATGCGTGACGCTGCTGGGCGAGGCCGGCGCGCGCAATTTCTGGCGCGAGGATCCCATGAATCCTGAGATAGGCCTTGTGGAAGACCCGCTCGCCGAGGAAACTGTCTGCGGCCCCTTTGCGAAACCGGGGACCTACGGCTTCATCTATTACCGGGCGGACGACGAAGCGGTCTCCGCTCCGCAGCTTTTGAAGGTCACGGTCGAGCCCTCCGAGGTGACGTTCAGCTCTTTCGAACTGAACGGCATGGTCATCACCAATACCATTTACGGCGAAGGCCCCCTGGGCGGCTGCTCCGTCGGCGTGAGGGCGGGCAGCGAGCTCTATTTCATCACCAACAGAGCGGACGGCGCTTTCATTTTCCCAACTTTCCAGGGCAACGGTACGGGCAGCCTGACCCTTAACATCATGCATCCTGAGCACGACGGCATCCTGACGAACGTTTCCCTGAACTCTGGCGCCGTCTTCCAAATGAGGAAAAAGAGCGGCGCGGGCTACGTCTATTTCAACTGCACAGGCGAACGCTCGGCGCTGCCTCTGGAAGGCGTGAATATTAGGATCGCCGGTCTGGAGGGCAGGACCAACGGGAAAGGCCGCTCCGCCGCCTTCTCGCTGCCCTACGGCGAATATCTGGCGGAACTGACCTACCCGGGCATGGAACCGGTCGTGACGAACGTCCTGTCCTTCAGTCAGACGACGACCTGCAACGTTGTCATGCGAGGCAGGCAGTATGTCTTGAGCGGCATGCTCTACGGGACAGGCGGCGAGATCGTGACCAACGGTCAGATCCAGGTGCTCAACAGGGAGACCATGAACATCGCCAAACGCTACAACCTGGAAGGACTGCCGTTCTTCGACGTCGTATTGGGCAAAACGGCGACCACGCTGCGTTTCAGGCCTGCGGGCTACGACAACCTTAACATAGACATCGCGCTGGAGAACAACGACGCGGAAGATTTCGTTCTGACTCCGGAACCGCTCTTCATAACGCCTCTCTTTTTCCTGCTTCTCTTGAAACTACATCACAAGGATAGATCATGAAAAAACTTTGTCTGCTTGTCTTACTGACGACCGCTTCTCTTTTCGCCACTCCGCCTGAAAAAGAGAAAGGACTTCTGGTGGTGGACTTCGAATCCGCCAGCGCCTCCAAGATCATGGGCACCGACGTCACGAAACTCCAGGACCCGGATTTCCCGGAACAGGTCAAAGCCCTAAAGTACAGGGATCAGATCATCTTCAAGACCGCCGAGGGGATTTTCACCGGCACGGTGGGCGTGGCTTACCGCGACGTCAACATGGTGGAAGTGAGAGCGGGCTATTTTCAGCCCCGCAACAACGGCTACAGGGAGATCTTCCACTTCACCTACGACCAGGACGCTCTGGTCGGCTGGATGGAGTACACCTACGCGGCCAAGGAATACAACATCCTCTACACCAAGGCCAGCGGGAAACTGACGGCCTACAGCGAGGAGAGCCGCATGAAGCATTTCCGCTGCGGCAACGAGGACGGCGCGGCGCTAAGTGAGCTGTCGGAAGAGCAGAAGGCTGAGATCCATGCCAACTTTTCCGCTCCGCAGCCGGCCACTTTCTACACCAACATTTGGGAAGTGCCGGAATACGTGACGCAGAATTACCTTATCTGCTATACCAAGGACGCCTACGAGTATTCCAAAAGGAAAGGCGGCATCAACCACCTCATGGCGCACGGCATCGTCCACGGGACCTTGCTGCTTAGCAACAGCAATATCAAAGCCTGTCTGAGGCTGGGACACTCGCAGCTGCTTGCGGATTATCCTGACAACCACAATTCCGGCAAGAGCCTCGGCGACTTCAACGGCTACAAGAACGGCTGCCAGGACGCCTACGACATGCGCTGCCGCTACGGATGCGACATGGGAAGTATCGGCATCAAGCACGCCACCTACACGGGCCTTGCCAACGTCAACTTTTCCCAGACCGGCTCCGAATCCATTCCCTTCAACTGCATGGACTCCGACTTTTTGGGCGGCACCGGCTGGTGCCACGAGGACGGCCACACCATGGGCGGCCGCCACTATATCGACACTTATGCGGAAAACAACAGGAACAGTCTTTTCGACCACAGCTTCGGCTGCCACAACACGCCTCCCGGGGCGCCCAGGGAATACGGTTCCGTCATGGCCCGCTCCGCCGGTCTTTTCAACTACTATTCCTCCACCAACATCTACTACGACGGCGTGCCCATTTCCACCAACGCCAAATGCCGCGTGGCCGACACCTGGACGAAGATCAGGCGCTACGCCGCCAGATACCGCTGCAATCCCGTCATTCCCGACGTGGACGGACTGATCTGCAATGAAGAGTTCGAATATCCCGACGGCATGGGCCTTATGTGGCAGGAGGGCGGCGAAGGTTTCTGCACGCCCTGGGAACACTGCAACACAAATATTTTCCAGACCGTTTCCGACACCATGGAAAGGCCGGGCTTTCACAGAGGCGGAGTGCTGAGGATCAATAACGTTAACGCCGGCTCCGAATCGGTCAGACGCTTTATTTTCTGGGGCCGCAACATCAACGGCGACTATCACTACAGCAGGACGAACTTCTGGCTGAGGAGCACCCTGAACATAAAGAATGAGAATTTGTTCTACATTTATTTGGGCAGTCTCCCCATTCGATTCGGCGATGGCAGGATCAGGATCATAAACGGAAACACCGGCTTGACGTATGAATACGACAAGACTTTCAGCGTTCTGGTTCACTTTGAAATGGGCCCTCAGGACACTACGGTCAGCATTTGGAAAGATTACGAGGGAGAAAGCGCCCCCGATCCTTCCAGCGCCGCCTTTACTCTGGAAGTCAACAACACCACTTATTTCGGCAACTACCGTTATCTCACGCTTTATTCCATGAACAACTTCCAGGGCGAACTGGATGATCTGAGGATGGGCTTCACTTATGAATCGCTTGATCCTCCCGAGCGGCCTATGGGCTTCCAGATCGTTCCCGGCGGCTACACCAACGACTTCATCAGGATGGTCTGGCGCAACGTCACCGATCCCGAAAGTTTCGAGATCTTAAGATCCACTGTCAACGATCTCGATACGGCGGTCTCCATTGCCACTCTGGAGGGCGGCACGGCCGGCTACAAGGACACCCATGTGGACGGCGGCGTCACGTATTATTACTGGCTGAAAGCCAATTACTCCGACCATGTCTTCACGACGCTCGTGAGGAAGGGTATCGCGGGCATACCTGTCGACACCGTGGAAGCCAACGGCGAATACACCATAGGCCAGGGACAGGTGGCGCACCTCACCGCCAAAGGCACCACTGGTTATCTTCCGATGATCCGCTGGACGGTCGGAGACTTCGACACGGTCTTTTTGACCAACCATTACGACTACGCCTTCAACGAAAGGATCATCATGACGCCGGGCGATTACCCGGTTAAGATCGAAGTGACGGAGCAGGAAGTACAGACTGACATTCTCGAGGACACCACGGTGCTGCACGTCACCAACAGCTATCCGCACGTGACCTTCGAACTGCAGACCGAAGATCCCATGGCCGGCAAGCCTCTCATTTTCAGGGCCTATCCCACCGACCCGGGCACCAACGACATCTTGACCGTCAGGTGGCGCTTCTCGTCCGATGCGGAATGGACCCCCTTTACCAACAGCTACTACGCCGCGCACGTTTTCCCGGAGGAGGGAAGATATACCGTCGAGTGCGAAGTTATGGATAACTACGGCGCCACCACCGTGACCAGCAAGGAGTTCGTTTTTGGCGCCGCTTCGGCCATCCCGGTGATCCCGGCAGTGCTTGCCATGGACAACGGGCATTCCGCCGTGCTGCTTCTTTCTAACGACGGCTCCGCGCCCTACGATTTCGTAATCGACACCACGTCCAGGATGCTCACCGCTTATCCCTCCAGCGGCACGGTTCCCGGCGAAGCCGGCGGCGTCACACCGGTCCTTATCAAGCTCCAGCACCAGACCACGGGCGGCACGGCCGGCAACTACACCATCAAGGTCATAACGGGCGAGGATATCAACTCCGTGACTTTGAGAGTGCCTTATTCCGAATGCCAGCTGTCTATCCAGTCTCCGGAAGCGGTGAAGAATAAAGATTACACGCTCTTCTCGGCCCTGGGCAGCCAGGATGATTACAATTACCGCTGGCTAGTTGACGGCGAGGACGTGAGCGGCATCCTGCGCGGCCTCCTTTGGAGAGGAACGCTTGTCAGGACGCCCGGCGACCACAGCCTTGTGCTGCAGGCCCTCAAAGATGACGAGACGGTGGTCAAGACCGTGACCAACTCGCTTTACATCGCCTCCCGGGATCCGGAAGTCTACCTCGAGGAAGTCAAGAGAGAAGGCCTCGCCGTCACTTACCGCCCGGTCGTGATCGTCAACGGCAGGGAAGAGGCTAACGTCCGCTACAACTGGGACGACGGCAACGGCTGGACCGTCTGGCAGGAACCCAAAGAGATCTCCCATACCTTCGCGAAAGGCCGGACCTACCTCGTCCAGTGCCAGGTCAGAGTCGGCCAGCAGAACAACGCCACCTCTACCAAGTTCGATCCGGAAACGGCTCTCACGCTTTCGGCCTCCTTCGGAAACGGCGAAAAAGACTTCTCCTGCCAGGTAGGCGAAACAGTGACCATGAACATCGCGAGTTTCAGCGGAGCGGGGAGCGTTTGGAGGGAAGCCATCTCCAACCCTGAGCTGGAGCTTATAGCCGACGCTTCCGCGCAGAGCGTGGAAGTTACGCCCACCGTTCCCGGAGAATACGTTTTCTTAGCCTACACCCAGAACGACGACGCTATCGGCGCTCCGGAAGTTTTGATCCTTAACGTCGAGGAAGACTTCGCGGATATTGCCCACGGCAGCGTGGCCGGCGTCATAGTCACCAACACCGTCTACGGCAGCGGCGTCTGCGCCGACTGCGTGGTCAGGGTGACCGGCAAGGATTTCGAACTTTCGGTCTCCAACCGCTTCGACGGATCCTTCATCTTGGAAGGTCTGCCCATGGGTCCCTTGACGCTGAACGTCAGCGGCGACATTCTGAAGGGCAGGATCGTTGAGATCGCTCTCACGAACGGCGCCTCCACCCTGAACGTCCCCGTGGAAATTGCGGACGCCAACACCATCTTCTACGCGCAGCTGAACGACAAGCGCTCCAACCTGCCCATTCAGGGCGCGGATGTGAGAGCTGGCTCGAAGCTGGGAACGACGACCAACAAGGGCCGCTCCACCGCCCTGACCATGCCGGAAGGCGAATACGTCCTCGTCTGCGACGTGCCGTACCGCGGGCTCATAATAACCAACGTTTACCCAGTCGGCAATTCCAAGACGTACAATCTTCTGAGCGACGGCTACTCTCCCTATATCCACGGCTTCTTATACGGCACGGGCGGCGAGACCGTGAAGCAGGGCGTCATCCAGGTGCTTTCCACGCTGACCATGAACATCGTCCAGAGGTATGCCGTTTCCGGCGTGCCTTATTACAGCATCGGCCTCATTGACGGCCACGAGGTCACGCTGCGCTACCGTCTGGAGGATTACGACAACGAGAACTTCACCTTCACGCCGGAAGGCTGCCTAGACCGGGACGTCGTATTGACGCCCGAACCGGGTATCGCGGCGCTGCTCGCCCTGCTGCTTTTCCTCACTGGGAGAAAGAGAGGATAAATGAGGCGCCTTTGGCTGATACTTGCCCTCGCGCAGATGTGCTTCGCTTCCCCGCAAGATTTGAAAACTTACGGGGAAGTGGAGCGCTATTTCCTGGACAAGGGATCGACCAACGCCTTTTACGAAGCGATGGACGTCATGAAGTCGCGGCATCCCTTCGATTTCTCGCCGGAATACAAAAAAGCGGTGGCCGCGCATTTCGCCGAGATAACCAACATCAACGCCACGGTCACGCCGAGCTTTGTTTACAGGGTGCAGGCGATGATTGCCAAGACCTTCGGCCCCAAGCGGCTTTTCGCCAAGGAAGCCGACGAGCTGAAAAAGAAGCTGGACAACAAGACTAGTTGGAAGGAGACCTACGCGCCAAAGTTGCTGCAGGTTGTCGAGAAAGTGGAATCGCTTCCCCTGGAGGACGGCCGCCACTGCGAAGTCCTTTATCAGGAGAAGGGGAACGGCAAGGCGCTGCTCTTCTGCCATGGCGGCGGCATGATCCTGCCGCCCATGCTGCAGCACTGGAATCTGGCGCGCTACCTCATGAAGCACGGCGAAAGGGACGTCTGGTTCCCGGATTATCCCTTGCTGCCGGATACGGACATGTACCGTTCCACCACCACCTGCTATCTGACCTACAAGGAAATGCTGAAACATTACAAGCCGGAGGATATCGCTTTCTTCGGCGATTCCGCCGGCTGCGCGCTTTGCCTGACGGTCTGCTACAGGTCAAGGGACAACGGTCTCCCTATGCCCAGCCATCTCTTCATTTTTTCTCCAGCGCACATCGATGTCAGTGAGGAGAATTGCAAAGAGGAAATGGCCATCCTGGCGCCCGACGACATCTTGATACCTTTGAAACTAATAGACAATCTCAACGTTTTCCTGCGCCCCGGCCCCGAGGCAGTCCACAACGAATGCGACCCGTACCATGGGAATATGGAAGGCTTCCCACCCACGGATATTTTTACCGGCAGCAAGGAAGTCTTCGCCGCCCACGCCATCCGCTTCTACGAGCTGGCGAAAAGGAAGGGGATAGACGCCACCTTGAAAATCGGCAAGGCCGTCATGCACAGCTGGATCCTGATGCCGGTGGGCGAAGAGAGTTTGGAAGTTCGGAGAATGATAGCTGATAAACTTAAGAATGATAAAATAAAAAACAAATAATCAATACAGGAACCATCATGAAAAGAGTATTTCTGCTCAGTTTTCTTCTGGCCGTCTGCGCCTTCGCCAGCGTCCCCAAAAATGAAAAGGTCTTAACGGTCGACATGACCTGCGAGCAGCCGCCCACCCTTTCAAGCGGCTACGGCAGCGGCAACATCACGAATCTGCAGGACGAGGATCTGCCCGATCAGGTGAAAGCCCTGCAAGTGGGCGACACGCTCTTTATGAAAACGCCCGACGGCGTCTTCACCGGACTCTGCACCGTGGCCTACCGCGACATCAACCTAGTGGAAGTCAGGGCGGGCTATTTCCAGCCCCGCAACAACGGCTACAACGAGATCTGGCGCTTCACCTACGACCAGGACCAGATGCTGGGACAGGCGGACTACACCTACCTCAACCATGAGTACGCGATACTCTACAACCACACGAAAGGGCTGATGTCCCTGCCTCCTGTCAAGAAGACGTTCACCTGCGGCGGCTGCGACGGACCCATCGACGACGTTATCGCGCGTGACGGCGTGAGACAGGTCATGGATAGAATCGAGGCCGAGCAGTATTACACCAACGACTGGCAGTGCGACGAGTACGTCACCCAGCACTACATGATCGTCTACACCAAGGAAGCGGTGGCCGAGGCGATGGACCGCGGCGGCATCAACAACGTCATGGCGCAGGGCATCGTTCTGGGAACGCTTATTCTTAGCAACAGCCACGTCAGATCCTGCTTCAACCTCGCGCATTCCCAGCTCGTCGATTATCCCAATCCTGTCGGTCAGATCTGCAATTCCAGCCTGGCCTTAAGCAGCCTGTGCAACTCCAGGAACGGTCTCGAACAGATCGAGCAGCTGAGGGCCCGCTACGGCGCCGACATGTGCTCGATTGCCGTTCTGATGCCGACCTACACCGGATTGGCCTACGTGTCGGGCGGCGTGGCCGGCAGCGAGAGCTCCGCCAATAACTGCATGGACGTGAACTTCGTCAACACCACCGGCTGGATCCACGAGGACGGCCACAACATGGGCGGCCAGCACTACGACGAGACCGGCACGAGCAGCGGCGGACTCTTCAAGCACAGCCACGGCTGTCACAACACGCCTCCGGGCGCGCCCATGGAGTACGGCTCGGTCTTGGCCAGATCAAACGGCATCTTCAACTATTTCAGCTCCACCAATATTTTCTACGACGGAGTGCCCATCTCCACGAACCTGAAGTGCCAGGTGGCCTTGACTTGGGAGAAGACGCGCCGTTACGCCTCGCGCTACCGCTCCGTGCCTTACCACGCGGCGGGGGACATGATCCTGCATGAGAGCTTCAATTACCCCATCGGCAGCGGCTTGATGTTCAAGGAAGCCGGCTGCGGTTTCGCGAGCCCCTGGTATTCCTGCCTTTCCAACATTTTCTTCATTCAGGACAGGGATCTCGGCGACGATTCCGCCATGCATGAAGGCGGAAGCCTGAGGATCTGCAACGAATCTTCCGAAACGGCCACCACCAGGCGTTTCATCAACTGGATGAAATATTCTCCCGCCTCTCTTGACACGCTCGCGGGAAATGACATCTGGCTCTCGGTCTGGGCCGACATGGACGAAGAGGGCGGCTCTTACGGCTATGGCGGTTTCAGGCTCGGCGGATCGTACGAAGCCTTCACTTTCTACAAGGACGGCTCGGTCAACGTGTTCGATTTCGGCACGGGCATCAAGCATAACTTCGGAACGCCGGCCCATTATCTGGCCCGCTGCACGATAACGACCAACGAGGCGGGCTACGCTTATACGGACGTTTATCTGTGGGTCAACCCGGATATGAGCGAGGAACCGAAAACGAGCGACTGCGCTTTCCATAAATACGGCTACTCTTACTGGGGCTCCAGCTTCTCCAGTCTGTATCTCTATGCGCCTTCCGGCTTCAAGATGACCTTCGACGAATTCTGCCTGGGCTACACCTTCGACTCGATCAAGAACAGAGCCGTGCCTTACGGCTTTATCTGCATGAACGGGGACGACAAGATCAGGCTGCGCTGGCGCAACACCACGAAAGGGAACGTCTCTTTGTGGCGCAACACAGTGGAAGATCTCGCCACGGCCGTTAAGGTGAGGGAAGGGGACAACACCTTCCAGGCTTACGACGACAACGACTGCGTAGTTGGCCAGACCTACTACTACTGGCTGACCGGCGATTTCCCGACTCCGGAACCCCGTAAGGGCGTCAGGGGCATCCCCGATGTCAGCGCGGAATGCAACGGCGAATACACGATCGGCCAGGGCCAGGCGGCGCATCTGTCCGCGGAAGGCAGCAAGGGCTATTTCCCGGCCGTGCGCTGGCTCGTGGGAAGCGACACGACGCTTTTCAGCACCAACTTCTATTACTATGATTACAAGGAAGACCAGATCTACTGGCCCGGCGATTATGACGTTGAGGTGAGAGTGACAGACCGTCAGTTCAGGACCTGCATCTGCACCAACTATACGGTGCTGCACGTGACCAACGCCTATCCGCACGTGGCTATCTGGAGCGAGGCGGAGACAAGAATGGTCAACGTTCCGCAGATCTTCAGCGCCGATCCCACCGACCCCGGCATCCACGACTCCCTCGACATCCGCTGGGATTTCGGCGACGGCGGCGGCTATTCCGACTGGACGAACTATTATTTCGCCAGGCACACCTTCGACAGAAGCGGCGATTACACTGTGAAATGCCAGGTCAGGGACAATTACGGCGCCGTGACCGAAACGACTATCACGCATTCCATCGAAGGCGCCTCGCCCCGTCCCGTGGTGCCCTCCGAAATTACGCTGGAAAACTGCCGCAGCGGCGTATTGCTTCTCTCTAACCTTGGCTCCGTGCCCTGCGATTTTGTCATCAACAATTCCTTCGATTCCCTGAAGGTCAGGCCCAGGACCGGGACCATCAATCCCACCGCGAGCGGTTCCGTGCCGGTCGTTCTGCAGATAGATCCTCTGAAGACCGGCGGCATGGCCAAGAACTTCGCCATCAAGGTGGTCATCGATGAGACCGAATATAACGTCACCGTGAAGGCCCCGGCCATCGAGGATCAGATCGTCAATCCCAACGGCCCGTACCTGGCCAACCGCGGCTCCAGACTCAATCTTGACGGCACCGGCACCATGGGCGGCTACCGCTACAGATGGTTCCTTGACGGCGAGCCTATAGACGAGGCCAACGCCAGCTTCATGGACAGCATCATGGCAACAGGGGAGCCGGGCGAGCACACTTTGAAACTCAATTTGGAAAAGGGCACGGGCGCTGTGCTCAACTCCGCCGAAACGACCTTGACCATCAAGGACAACGTTCCCAGCGTCTATCTGGAGGAGACCTCCAGAAATAACCTGACCGTCACGTATCTCCCAGTGGTGGTCCCCTTCGAAAGGGATGATTTCCAGGTCCGCTACAACTGGGACAACGGCGCCGGCTGGACGATCTGGCAGGAGATCGGCGCGATCGAGCACACCTTCGAGAAAGACCGTCCCTATTATGTCCAGTGCCAGATCAGCGACGGAAACGGCACCGTGAACAGCACGGCCTTCTATTTCGACGGCACGCAGCCTCTCTCGCTCGCCGCGACCTTCGACGACGGCACTACGGAAAAGACGGTCACTTCCGGCAAGGACGTGACCATGAAGACCAGTTTCGTCATGGGCAAGCGCGTCCTCTGGCGCCAGGATCCCTTCAACACTACCAGAAACGTCCTGAGGTCCGAAGAGGGCGAGGAAGTGAAGTGCTCCACCGCGGTGCCCGGCGTCTATTATTTCGCCGCCTACGCCGCCAGCGACACGGCCTTGAGCGCTCCCAAGGTCCTCAAACTGACCGTGGAGAAAGCCGAGCCCGCGCCTCCCGAGAACTATTCCATCGGCGGCGTGGTCACGACCAACACATATTTCGGCAGCGGATATCTGGGCGGCGCTGTCATCAGAGCCGTGGGCGACAACTTCGCCTTCTCGGTCTCCAACAAGGCGGACGGCACCTTCATTTTCGACGCGGTGCCCGCCGGCATTGTCAGGCTGAGCCTCTCCCACGACGGCTACGAAGGCCGCGTAGCGGAGGTCGCCCTGACCAACGGTCCGGCCAGCGTGGTCTTCGAGACGCCGGCCACTTCCAGCCACGGCTTCATCTACGCCAGCGTCTCGGATATCAATTCCGGCTTCCCGCTGGTTGGCGGCGTGGGTCAGATCGCGAACTTCCAGAGCCTCGTCACCGCCCAGGGCCGCACCACGGCCTTCACTCTGCCTTACGGCGATTACTACATGACCATAAGGTATGAGGACAGGGAGCAGTACGTGACCAACGTCACGGTCTCTTCCGGCACGCCCACCATCCCCGTGAAGATGACGGGATATACGCCTTACATCTCCGGCTCGCTGTACGGGACCGGCACGGAGATCGTGACCAACGCGCAGCTGCAGGTCGTGAACCACAAGACCCAGAACATCGTCCAGCGCCACAATATGAACGGTTTCCCGTTCTTCGACATCTATCTCGGCGAGGGCCAGACGACGGTCTTGAGGATCAAGCCCGCGGAATACGACAACCAGAACTTCACTTTCACGCCGGAATGCTCCTTCTACAAGGACTTCGTCCTGACGCCTGAACCGGCTGCTCTGTCGCTCATTATTTTGGCGCTCCTTGCTTTAGCGCGCCGTAACCGTTAATCATTGAGGAATATTTATGGCTATTTCCGCAATTGCCGCTTACAATGGCGACCTTAAGTGCACCGCCACCTTGGCCGGCGCTAAAACTTCCATCGAGACCGACGCCAAGGGAACTCCCGGCGTCTTCTCTCCGACCGACGTGCTCTCCGCCGCCCTGGCGACCTGCACGGCCAGCATGATCGGCTTCGTGGCCGCCCAGCAGAATATCGACATGACCGGCCTTTCGGTGGAAGTAGGGAAAGAGATGCAGCAGTCTCCGGCCTCCGTGAAGACTTTCAAGGTGAAAGTCATTTTCCCCAAGGTCGCTCTGGAAGACTCCATGAAGAAAAGGCTGGAGGGCGCGGCCAAGGCCTGCCCGGTCAAAAACAGCCTTAATCCGTCCATCGAAATAGTGACCGAGTTTGTCTACTAAATTTTCAGATCGTCTTCAAGTTCTGCGCCCGCTCTGCGCGGGCGCAGCGCTCTTTTTTCTCATCCTCTCCCAGTTAGTTTTCCGTCTGCAGTACGGGCCGGGGGGAGCGCTTGCTTCCGCGGATTCCGCGAAATATGTCCGCATCGCTCTGGAGGGCGGCTTGCCTCATACGCCGCTTTTCCCTCTGTACACGCTGCTGCTTCGCGTCTTTTCACATCTGAATTTCCTCTACGAACCGGGTGCTAATCTTTCCCTGCTTTCCGCACTGCTCGTGTCGCTGGGCCTGGTATTCCTTTGGGACGCGCTGAGCCGCCGCATCAAGGATAGGTTCTTCACTTTCTTCGCTGTTTTGGCGGTGAGTTTTCTGCCTTTTCTTGTCACGGCCGCGACGGAAGTGACGCCTGTTTCCTTGTCGTTTTGCCTTTTCTTTTTCGCCTACGCCGTCTTTGTCAACGAATCTGTCCCGCTTTATTTGAAGTTTATTCCCTGCGGCCTTCTGGCTTTCCACGATCCTCTCGCGCTCTGGTTTTTCGCACTGCTTTTTCCCTTCGCCGCTCTTTACTTTTTCAGGGTGGGGAAAGGCAAGGCGTTTCTTGCCGGATCGGCTTTGGGGTTAGCTTGCGGTCTCCTTCCGTATCTTTACGCCGTCGCTTCCTTCCAGAGAGGGGAGAGCTGCGAATATCTGAGAAGCGAGGACTTTTGGAAGAGTCTTTTCTGCGCGGTCCTTAACGGTCAGTTCTGGAGCAACTACTTCGTGCAGCCGCTTTCCGGTTACGGAGCAGGCTTTGTTGATTTCTGCCGCGCCTTTTTCCTTTTCTCCGCGCTCAGCCTTTTCATTATTCCCATTCTGCTTCTGGGCCTTTTCTTCAGAAAGACGAAAACGTTCGCCACGCTTGAAAACACGACGGCTGTTGCCGCTCTCCTCGCGACTTTGCTCTTTTGCGTTCCAAGCTTCCACTTTTACATCGCGCAGTGGTTCTGGCTGGTCAACGCCTATATCGCGGTCTTTTTGGCCTGCGCTTTCGTTTACATTTCCAAGGCGAAGGAAATGCGCCTTCTGCTCTGCCCTCTGCTTTTCATCGGCATCCTCGTCATGGCTGTCCACAGTTTCGAGCATGTTCCCGCAAGAAGAAGTTCTTTTGAGGCGGCGAAACTTGCCCAGGCTTTCGGAGCGCTTCCGCATGGCAGCGTGCTGGTGACCGGCGACGTTTACACCGACGGGGAGTATTACCGTTATCATCTCGCCGCGCACCCGAAACTCGTTGCCAAAAACGTCGCGGTCAGGGATGAAGTTGTCACTGGCAAAAGAAACTTTTTCATTTCGCCGGTCGTGAAAGGTTACCTCGAAGAGCAGGGCGTGCCCTTCCATCTTGTCAGCGACGTGGACGGTCTGGCCGTTTACGAACTGGGGGAGAAAACGGACGGTGAAGAGTAAGCGCTGGCTTTTTGATCTTCTTCTGCTTTTGCTTCTTGCCGCCGCGGCCTATGTTTCCTCTTTCCAGGGGACCTGGCAGTTCGACGATTTCCGCTGCATCGTCGATAACGAAGCTTTGAGGAGCGGGTCGCTTCTGAAGCTCTGGCGCTTTTCGCCCGGGCGCTTCCTGGCCTTCCTGACTTTCTGGACAAATTACCAACTCTGCGCGCTCGACATTTTCTGGTATCACCTTGCCAATCTTTTCATCCATATCCTGAACGGCTTCCTAATCTATTGGTTTCTTCTGCTTTTGCAGGAAGCTAACGGAGATAACGAAGGGAAGCGTTTTCCGGCCTTCATGTGCGCCGCGCTCTTTCTAGTCCATCCCGTGCAGACGCAGGCGGTGACCTACATTGTTCAGCGGCTGGAACTGCTGTGCTTCACTTTCATAGCGGCGCACCTGATCTTCCTTCTGCTGGCTCTTAGAAACAAGCTGTTTTACATTCCGGCGGTCATGGTCCTTATAGCAGGACTCTTTTGCAAAGAGAACATGGCGGTGGCGCCGCTCATCGCGCTCTTGGGATATTTTGTTTTCGCGTCCGCAGACCTGAAACCTTTCCTCGCCAAGAATAAAAAATACCTCGCGCTGGCGGCGGCTGCCTTCGTCGTCCTTTGCCTTATTGTCCTGCGTTTCGCGGGAGTGTGGAAAGGAACGAGTTTCGACTTTTCGCCGCTGAGAAGGCTTTACGCTGATACGCCGGATATTTGGTCTTATTTCGCCACGCAGTTCAAAGTCTGGGCCGTCTATTTGAGACTGTGCTTCTGGCCGTTCGGTTTGAGGCTGGAGTACGACGTGCCTTTGGAAGGCTTCGCTTCGCCATGGGTGATCTTGGCGATAGTGTTTTGGCTGGCGTTGGCGGTCTTCGCCTGGATCAACCGGAAAAGGTGGCCGTACCTCGCCTTCGGGCTGGGCTTTTTCGCGCTTGCCCTGGCGCCGGCGGCTACGCTCATTCCCAACGGGCTTTACGAGCACCGCCTTTACTGCGCGCTGCCCGGGATACTGATCGCCGTCGTCTTCACACTCTTCCCGAAAAAGAATCTCTACAACGCGGTCTTTCTGATCGTTGTCATTCTGCTCTTCGTTTCCTTGTCCTTCAGGCGCAATTTCTATTGGAGCGACGCGGAGCTGATCTGGCGGGACAATCTTCAATATTCGCCCGAAAACTTCAGGGTGAACGCCAATGTCGGCCAGGCGCTTATGGGAAAAGAGCGCTATCTTGAGGCTCTGCCGTATCTCAAAAAAGCCATTGAACTGCGTCCCCAGACCGTCGAGGCCCACTATAATCTGGCCTGCTGTCTGGCCGGGATGGGGGATCTCAAAGGCGCAAGAGAAGAACTTTTGACCGCTAAAAAGCTGAAGAACAAGCTTCCCGAAGTGAAACGCCTCGTCGACGAGGCCTTGAAAGAAGTAGATCAGGCCCTGGGCGAATAGAGCGCGAAAGTCCTATTCACCATTTCTTCCGCGGAGAAATCGGAGAGCGCCCTTTCCCTGGCCGCGGAACCAAGTCTCAACCTGGTCTCAGGATCGCCGTGGAGGGCCTTCACGGCCTCATTTAGGGCCTTGACGTCGCCGGGGGGTACAACTATCCCGGTTTTGCCGTTCTGATTGACGTAGGGGACGCCGGAGGGCAGATCGGCGCTAACGACGGTCTTGCCGGCCTGGAAGGCTTCCAGCTGCACGATCCCGAAAGCTTCGCTCCGGAAAGTGGAGGGCAGGACGAAGAATTCGCAGTCTGCGTAATACTGAAGCAGCTCGCTTTGGGAAACGTGGCCGGGGAACTTCACGCGATCATCGATGCCCAGGTCCGCCGCGAGTTTTTTTAGCTTTTCTTCCAGCGGGCCGCAGCCCACGATCACAAGGTCGAGGTCAGGGACGTCGGCAACGGCTTTTATGAGAACGTCGAAGCCCTTGTAATAAACGAGCTGGCCGACCGAGAGAACAAATGGGCGCTCCTGCTTTTGGGGAGCGGGGAAATCAATGGCGGGAAGACCGTAGTGTATGACCTCAAGCTTTTCTTCCGGCAGTTTGGAAAGGAAGGGGGAATACTTGATGTGGTTGGGAGTGGCGACGATTATCTTTTCGGCGCTTTCCAGAGTGGAACGGTGGAAGGGCGCGTACAGTTTCAGAAGAAATTTCTGCCTGATGATGTCGGAATGATAGGAGATGAAGAGGCGCCCAGGTCTTCCGGCCATTTTCCAGGCTGTCTCAGCCCAGGGGTTGGGAAGATGGATGTGGACGATGTCGGGCTTCAGTTCTTTCAGTTTTTTGGGAAGCCCGAAAAGGAAATCCGTGCTGTTGAGATGAAGACTTCTCGCTAGCCTTACGACGCGCACGCCGCAAATCTCCTCCTCAACCGTCTCGCATTTGTCGTTGCTGACCAGAACGGTAAGGTCGCAAAGAGACGACAACCCTTCCGCAAGGGTTTTGAGATAAGTTTCGATGCCCCTTTGATAGGGCCAGTAGTATTTTCCGACGTGGACGACGCGCATAGAAAAAAGCCCCTTTTGAAGGGGCTTTTCTTTTTTTAGAAGGTTATCTGTGAGACCGCGTTGTGGAAGGTCGTGCCCTTCAGAAGCTTTCTTCTCAGATATTCCCTGACGTCGGGAGTCGCCCAGGCGTAGGTCGAGGTGGCGGTGGACTGGATGTTCTGCTCGCTGATCCTCTGGTTAGCCTTCAGGTCGTAAACGAAGACGGAGACGTTGACGTTGCCTTCGATGGTGGACCATTCAACAAAGTTGGCGTTGGCGCCGAGTCCTTTGGCGTAGCATTCGTTGATATGGAAGACCAGAAGGTAGTCGTAGTTGAACTCGTCGGCTTCAGCCCTGTCTTTGACAGTGACAACGCGCTTGAAGATGGAGTATCCTCTCAGGCGGTTGAAAATGGCTTCGGCGAAAGCCTCGTTGGTGTTGTCCTGGAAGACCTGGCCGTCATCGTTGACGTAAGGATGATCGAGCACGGTCACTTCGCCGCTGCCATAGATGAAGCGGGGGAGCCACCAGCGGTGGTAAGTCTCGGAAAGCTCTTCATAGTTGTCGGTCGGCTCGCCGTAGGCCATGATGCACATCGTCTTGCCCTCGAAGGCGCCGTTGTTCAGGGCCAGCGGCTGAGGATACGTCACCTCGCTGGTCGCGCAGCCAAACATTAGGAAAGTAAGAGCGGAAAGTACGGATAGTAAAGCAAACTTGCGCATATTATATCTCCTTACTAGTCAATGGTTGGGAAAGCGGGAAGGTTGTTGAGCATTTCGGCTTCGCTTTGCGGTGCCGCGCCGGGCAGCGTTCCGTCCGGGGCGATGTCAAGTCCGGTGGAGCCGCCGCGTCCGTAATCCGGGACGGGGACGGTGCCGCTCTGCGGGGCGGTCGGCATCGTGGATTCCATGATGCCGTTCACGGTGTTGTTCAGCTGCTCATCCTGGGAAAGCGGAGAACCGAAGTCGGTCGGGATCAGGGTGATCACGACGCGGCGGTTCAGGCGCTGACCGTCAGCGGTGGCGTTGCTCGCGACAGGCCTGTTGGCGGAATAGCCGGAAATGGCCATGCGCTTAGGATCGACGCCGCCCTGCTTCTCCAAGAAGTGCAGGACCGCCAGGCTTCTGGCCGCCGAGAGTTCCCAGTTGGACATGAAGTTGGAGCCTTCCGGCAGTTCGTTGCTGTCCGTATGTCCTTCGATGGCCACCAGGAAGTTGGGATATTCGGAATTGACGACGCGGCCGACTTCTTCCAGCACGGGATAGACGGCTTCCCTTAGCTGCGCTCTGCCTTCGTCAAAGAGGACTTCGGAGAGCATCGTGATCTGAGTCGTGCCTTCCTTGGTCGTCTCGACCTGAACGTAGCGTCCGTCAGCCTGGATGTTGTTGGCCAGAACGTAGCTCTTGGCCACGATCTCTTCGTATTTGGCGGCCATCATCTTGGTCCTGGCTTCCATCTTCGCCAGCTGTTTCTCATATTTGGCGACCACCTTGGTGGAGACTTTGGCTTCGCCGCTGTACTTGTCTACGTCCGCGTAGTCTTCGAGCATGCGCGCACGGTGGATCTCGTAGGCTTCGCCGGCGATCGCGCCGGTCAGAAGACCCGCGCCAGCGCCCGCGCCAGCGCCGATGGCGACGCCGACGCCTCCGCCGGCC